>Ga0115102_10421904_pt1 | contig 13829 bp, 21 predicted proteins | sample MBTome_5_FD_89644 | JGI IMG/M metagenome (GOLD analysis project Ga0115102, IMG submission 89644) | Marine eukaryotic communities from Pacific Ocean to study complex ecological interactions - MBTS_5May14_M2_3um Metatranscriptome... | ecosystem: Environmental > Aquatic > Marine > Oceanic | place... | reverse complement strand
TGCACACGAAACGCGCAAGATGGATAATCTCCACGATTTCGGACTGCCTGAGGATCAGCGACGCGCTCGTTGAGGAATTCATCGCGTCTGAAAAGAACTCGCAGATGTTGGCTTCATTTTTCTCGGCCGAAGGGCCTAGGAAAATCCTAGTTTACTACCAGGTGGTCGACATTTAGGGTGATGACCTTAAAGAAGTGGGTGCCGACCCCACTCTTTTCATCACCAATGGCGACCAGGAGAAGCTCAAGGACAAAGCCATCTACTTTGTCAAGAACTTCCCCGTCTCCAAAGATAACCTTAAGCAAAAGGTGAACCTCCAAGAATCTCAAGACAACGAGATAATATTCGGAGAGATTTCTCCGAAATGCTTGGTCCAGTTGGACAAGATGATGACCCACACCTACCACCCGATGTTCCACTCCATGAGTGACGGTGACTGGGGCCAGTGCGAGCTCGAAATCAAAGAAGAGTTCCTGGCCTTCGTGACCAAGTTCACTTCAGAGGTCAGTGACAGCATCCAGTCGATGGCGCCGGGTCAGGAGCTTTTCCAGTTAGACCCTGAGGACCACATCAGACTCAACCAGCAAGGTCAGGACATGGAGAAACTTCACTACTTCGAGAGGAAGTTCAGTCTGTGGTTGTAGATCATTTCTAACCTGCTGAACGACGACTCTGAAACCAAGAAGGAGCCGGCGGACGCGGGTCCTAAAGTGGAGTTGGACTACTGGAGGGTCAGGATGCAGAAAATCACCAACTGGTGCGAGCAGCTGAAGAACAAGGACTTCCAGACCGTGAAGAACCTGTTGTTCAGACAGTAGCAGCACGACGTGAATTAAAGAGGTTATGGAGAAGAGATTTCCAAATTGATCATGGATTACAATAGACTGGACCTGCTTTTGACCGACAAGCTGAACGAGGCCAAAGACAACGTGAAATATTTGACGACTTTGGAGAAGTTCGTGGAGCCTTTGTACAATGGGACTCCGCAGCAGATCATCGACACTTTGCCCGCGTTGATGAACGCGATCAAGATGATCCACACGATCGCCAGGTTCTTCAACACCACGGATAAAATGACCGGTCTGTTCATGAAGATCACCAATTAGATGATCACCAACTGCAAGAAGAGGATCCTGGACGGCAAGAAAAGCGACGATATTTGGGGCCGCGATCCCGCACAATTGATTGATGTTTTGAGCTCCTGCATCAAATTGAACAAGGAGTACAAGGATTGTTACAAAGAGACTAAAGAGAAAGTCGTCGATATGCCGAAAGGCAAGACTTTTGATTTCTCGGAGACTCAGATTTTCGGGAAGTTTGACTTGTTCTGCAGAAGAGTTTTGAAGTTGATCGACATCTTCAACACCATTTAGCAGTTTTAGTCTTTGGCCAAACACAACTTGGAAGGAATGGACAAATTAACCGAACATTTCAAACAAATCATCGATGATTTCAAGAAGAAGAGACATGAGTTGCTGGATTACCAGAACAACAAATTCGACCGTGATTACGTCGAGTTCAACGTGCAAATTTCGCATTTGGATATCGAATTGCAGAATTTCATCGACAACAACTTCAACCGTTTCAAGAACATCGAATATTCTCTCAAACTCCTCCATAAATTCGAGTCGACTTTAAAAAGAGACTCTCTAAAGCACAAACTCACCACCAAATACAACGCCATCTTGAACAACTACGCCACCGAACTGGACGGAATCCAGCGCATCTTCACCGACTAAAAAACCAACCCTCCCATCGTCAGAAACATGCCCCCGGACGCCGGTAAAATCATCTGGTCCCGCCATCTTTTCCAGAAAATCACGGGTCCTATCAACATGTTCCCTGAAAACGTCATCAACTCCAACGAAATCAAACGTTACTACGGAAGTTACAATACTTTGGGCAAACAGCTCACCATTTATGAAATGTGGTACTACCAAAGTTGGTGCAACGAAATCGAGAAAAGTAAGGCCGCCTTGCAGGCCACTTTGATCGTGCGTCACGAGGAGAACAAAAAACTGTACGTCAACTTCGACTTGGAGATCATGCAGCTGATCAGAGAGGCCAAATGCATGGACAGGGTCGGAATTGAAATTCCTGAAAGCGCCAGAATCATTCTACTTCAGGAAGACAAATTCAAAGCGTACTACTATGAGCTTCTGTTCGTGTTGAAAGAGTACGAACGCATCATCGGGAAAGTCAAACCCATCATGAAGACTTTGCTGGGCCCCCATATCGATGACTTGGAGCTGAAGTTGAGACCCGGCATGGTGACTTTGACCTGGACCAGCATGAACATCGACTCCTACTTGGAACATGTGCACAACGGGCTGAGAAGACTCGAGTAGTTGATAATCAATGTCAACGACATCATCGAAAATAGAATCGAAAGCAATTTGAAGCAAGTTTCCAAAGTCACGTTGGTTTCCCTACCGGAAAACGAGTCCAAGCCTTTCACTTTGGACCAATTCGTCATGCTGCAAGAGGAGTTCATCAAAGGCCGAACCCAGTACTTGGTTTCCAAGAACGTTGAGGTCGAACATGCGGTGGATGATTTACTCTACACCATTTTGAAATATCCTCTGGACCCCCATGTCGAACCCGTGTTCCAAGAAGAAACCAAAAGAATCAAAAGATACTACTTCTGGTACTTGTATCAGGCGTTGCTCTCCGCAACTTAGAACTCTTTGAACGCTATGAAACACAGAGTGTGCGGAAAGAGAGAAGTTGGCGATAAGTCTTCCACTCCCAAGCCTTTCTTCGAGATTTACCTGCAATTGGATTTGAAGAAAGTCAAATTGAATCCTTCTCAGGAGGAGATTCAAGCCTCTATCAATAAAGCCGCCACTGCTGTTTTGAGATGCTCGAAAGAGCTTTTCAATTGGGAACAAAGTGACACTGAGAATGATAAGAAAGCCAGTTTCTACGAAATGATCGCTCAGGATAAAGAGATCGTTAAAGTCATTTTACTGCTGACCGGTTCTATTCAGGGCACAAAGAACAAAGTGAATGAGTTACTGGCCGGATTCAAGAAATTCGAGTGGTTGTGGATGAAGAATGTCCAAGATTCCATCAATGATTTCACCAAAAAGAATCCCACTTTGCAGGATTATGAGGACCAATTGAAGAAATTCTCTTAGGTGGAAGAAGAGATTGACAAGATCAGCCATTCCCATTTGATCGGAGCCATCGAGCTCAAGACTGAGAATCTTTGCCAAGGTTTGAAGGCGTTGGCAAAAGACTGGAAGAACCAGTACGCTTATGATTTGCACAAGAGAGCCAGAGGACTTTTGGACCATCTTACCGAGCAGACCAAGAACTTGAACGGGAAATTGAACAAGGATGTGAAAGATATCGGCTCATTGGGTTACGTCATGGAAAGTTTGGAGGAAATCAGAAGACAATAGGCTGAAATCGACATGAAGTTCAACCCCGTGTTGGATATGTACGCCCTGTTGGACAGTTATTTACCGGGAGGCATCATCGACAAGGATGAATTGGACTCGAGACTCATGTTGAAGACCAATTGGTACCAGTTGATGTCCAACGCGGAAGTCAAATAGAAAGACTTGCAGCTGAAACAGAGCAGATTCTTAAAGACGTTGAAGAAATCGATCAAAGATTTCTCGTTCGATGTGAGTGAGTTCCGTAAGGATTACGAAAGCAACGGCCCGATGGTCGAGAACATCAGTCCCAAAGAGGCTATGGAAAGACTCCGTCGGTTCGAAGACGAGTACAGTGTCAAGCATAAATTCTACAGAATTTATAAGTCAGGAGAGGATCTTTTCGGTCTGTAAAATCAGAAATACCCGGATTTGGAAAGAACCGAGGCGGAGTTAAAGAATCTCAAGAAATTATATTCTTTGTACGCCGAGGTTATCGAGTCCATCTCAAAGTGGAAAGAGAAAGCCTGGTCAGACATCACCATCCAGCAGTTCCAGGAAATCGAGGAGTAGATTCAGAAATACGGGGAGCAATGCATCCGTTTGCCCAGAGATCTGAAAGAGTGGAATGCTTACAAAGAGCTTAAAACCGAGATTGAAAACCTGAAAGAAGTCCTCCCCATTATCATCGACTTGAAGAAACCTTCAATCAAGGCCCGTCACTGGCAGAAAGTGATCGAAATTTCCGGCACGTAATTGAACTACGAAAACGAGGACAATTTCTTCATGTCCGACTTGATCGAGGCCGGACTTTTGAAGTACTCGGAAGACATAGTCGACATTACCGACTCCGCCGACAAGCAGCTCAAGATCGAGTTCACGCTCGAGGAAATCAAGAATTTCTGGGAAACCGCCATTTTCGAATTCTCCACTTGGGGCAAAGCCCGTGACTACCCCTGCATTCTCAACGGCATGTGCGTGGCCAACATCACCGAGAAACTTGACGAGGATCAAATGACTTTAGCCGCTCTGAATGCCTAACGTCATGTGACCCCCTTCAAACCTTAAGTCGAATCCCAGATCCGTATTTTCTCCGAAGTTGGCGAGACTTTGGATATGTGGGTCAAAGTTCAAATGGCCTGGACATCTTTGGAAACCGTGTTTACCGGAGGTGATATCGCGAGATAAATGCCAGTGGAGGCCAAGAAGTTTTAGGGAATCGACAAGAATTGGCTTAAAATCATGGAGAAAGCCGTCGAGACCAAGAAAGTCATCGCTTGCTGTTAAAATGACATGTTGAAGGACTTTTTACCCGAGCTTTAAAAGAATTTGGACGTGTGTCAGAAATCTTTAGAGCAGTATCTTGAAAAAAAGAGGAAAAAATTCCCCAGATTCTACTTCGTGTCCAACCCTACACTTTTGAAGATTCTTTCTCAGGGATCCGAGCCTTAGTCCATTCAGGAGGACTTCGAAAAGCTATTCGATGCCATCAATAAAGTCACATTCGACAAGAACCCTGAAAAGAAGGGCTCTAATGAGAAAATAATCAAAGCCATTACCTAAGTCATGGGTCGTGATGAGGAAACTATCCAGCTATCCCAGTATCAAAAATGCGAGGGAACCATCGAAGGATGGCTCAGAGCTTTGCAAGACAAAATGCAGGACACCATGAAAGACATCATCAGAACCGCCTGCCAACAATGCGCCAACATCAACGTTAGTCAAGTCAGAGAATTCGTGAAATCCTACACCCCCTAAGTCGCACTGATCGGAGTGCAAGCAGTCTGGACCCAAAAAATCACTGAGGGTCTCGAAAGAACTTCTAAAAATGAAAAGGGAGCCATGGAGTCCAAACGCAGAGAAATCCAGCAAATGATGGAACTTTTCACCAACATGTGTTTAGAGGACATCACAAGTTCAATCGAACGTCAGAAAATTGAAACCATCGTGACAGTGCACGTGCATCAACGCGATCTCGCCCAGGAGCTGAAATGCAAGGACATTTCAGACTTCGACTGGCAGAAACAAACCAGAATCTACTGGAAACAGGACATCGACAACTGCATAGTTTCCATCACTGATTTCGACTGTGTGTACTCCCACGAGTTCCTCGGCGCTAAAGAGCGTCTTTGCATCACCGCGCTGACCGATAGATGTTACATCACTTTGGCTCAGGCCTTGAGCATGTTCTACGGCGGTGCGCCCGCCGGGCCCGCCGGTACCGGCAAGACCGAAACCGTGAAAGATCTCGGACGTACTTTGGGTATTTTTGTCATGGTCACGAATTGCGGGGACCAACATAGATCCAAAGACATGGCCAAGATTTTCAAAGGTCTCGTGCAGTCCGGACTTTGGGGCTGTTTCGACGAGTTCAACAGAATCGATTTGGAAGTGCTGTCAGTCGTGGCCTCGTAAGTCGAGTCCATCACGGCGGCCAAGAAAATGAATATCAAAGAATTCTGGTTCCCTGAAGAAACTATTCAAATTGACATCGTTCATACCGTGGGGTATTTCATCACGATGAACCCCGGTTATGCCGGAAGACAGGAATTGCCCGAAAATCTGAAAGTGCTTTTCAGAGGTGTGACTATGATGGTGCCCGATAGAGAGACCATCATGAAAGTCAAGTTGGCGTCCGTCGGTTACAATTCCATCGACGTTTTGGGCAAGAAATTCAACATCTTGTACGCACTTTGCGAAGAGCAACTTTCCAAATAAAAACATTACGATTTCGGTCTGAGAAATATTCTGTCCGTGCTGAGAACTGCGGGTAACAACAAACGTCAGGAGACCAAAGCTGAGGAAGAAATGCTTATGATGAGATCGCTTAGAGATATGAACCTTTCCAAATTCGTGTCAGACGATATCCCTTTGTTCCTGTCGCTGTTGGCGGATATTTTCCCCAAACAGACCAGCGTGCCCAAGAAGATTTACCCCGAAGTCGAGGCCCAAATCAAAATGGTCATCGAAAAGAAGAACTATCAGTCTTACGACACTTGGGTGCTTAAAATCATTCAATTGTACGAGACCCAAATGGTGCGTCACGGTTTCATGTTGATCGGTCCCACCGGTTGCGGCAAAACCGCCTGCATGCAGGTCCTGACCGGCGCACTGACCGAACTGGGAACCCAGCACAAAATCAACGTCATGAATCCTAAGGCCATCACGCCCGCCTAACTTTACGGTGTGAAGTCCGAGATTTCCGACGACTGGACTCCCGGTATTTTCGCCACTTTATGGCAGAAGTCCAACCAACGTTCCAACAAGTTCAACACTTGGATCGTCTGTGACGGACCAGTCGATGCCATTTGGATCGAGAATCTTAACACCGTGCTCGACGACAACAAGATTCTGACTCTCGCCAACGGTGAGCGCATTCCCATGACAGAGAACTGCAAGATGGTGTTCGAAGTCGAGAATCTCAATAACGCCTCCCCCGCCACCGTCTCCCGGTGCGGACAGGTCTTCATTTCCGCCTCCGACCTCAGCTACGAACCCGTGATCAAGTCCTGGGTCACTGCCCGTAAACTCGAACTTAACCGCGGTGACGAGTACGAAAAGCTCAACGTGCTTTTCACCAAATACATCACGAATATGAAACTCTTCGAGTCTCTGGTCAAGGCCGTCAAAGCCCCCGTTATGGAAATCTCCGACATCATCCGCGTGACTCAGTTCCTGAATCTCCTCGCCGGACTTTTGAACCCCTACGTCAACCTTAACAAATACGCCACCGATGAAGAGTACGAGAAATATCTCATTTTCTCCCTCGTGTGGGCCTGCGGAGGATTGCTCGAACACACCGACCGTGTCTTGTTCCACGAGCACATGGTTCAGAAGAACGTGCCCATCCCCGCCAAAGGAAACCAAAATGAAACCATTTTCGACTACTACCTCGATCTTTCCAAAGGTGTGGAATGGAGAGTTTGCCAGCCCGAAGAATGGAAGACTCCTCATCAGTTCTAATTCTCCCAGACTCTTATTCCGACTTTGGACTCTTTCAAAGCCAACATTTTGCTGGACTGCATTCTGAAGTAGCCCAAGACCAATATTTGCAACAGAGCCGTCATGTAAGTCGGAGTGTCAGGAACTGCCAAGACTTCCTCCATTCTCATGTACTCCGAGAAATTCAACCGTGAAGTCATGCTTTTCAAGCGAATGAATTTCTCGTCCGCCACTAAGCCCCTGACTTTCCAAACTAACGTGGAAATCGAGTGTGACTTCAAGATGGGTAAAGACTTCGCGCCCCCGTAAGCCAAACAAATGACCATTTTCATCGATGATATCAACATGCCCTAAATCAACAATTGGGGTGATTAGGAGACTTTGGAAATTGTCAGACAGTTGATTGAAAACGGAGGATTTTACTGGTTGGACAAATCCATGAGAGGTAACTTCAAGAACATCAAAAACCTGTCATACATCGGAGCCATGCAGCACCCGGGAGGAGGTAAAAACGACGTTCCCAATAGAGTCAAACGCCAATTCTTCATTTTCAACATGGTTCTACCCTCCAGTGTGGAGCTTATTTACGGACCCATTTTGAAGCATATTTTCAAGCCCAGCAAGTATTCGGCCGAATTCAACAAAGTCGTAGATGGTCTCACCCAAGGCACTGTCAAACTTTGGAACAAAGTCAAAAACACCTTGCTCCCCACACCCGCCAAATTCCACTACGTGTTCAACATGAGAGAACTCTCGAGAATCTTCAAGGGACTTTGCGGAGTCAGAAGAGACATCGTGCTTTCCGGAAGCACCCTGGGTTTCAAACCCGAGATTTTCCTGATCGCTTTATGGCGCCACGAATGCGAACGTGTGTTTGTGGACAAATTGACCAATAACAAAGAAAAGGACCAGGTCAAGAATTACATTCATGAAATCTCGTTGGAGACTTTCACGCAATTCGAAAGCGAGATCCTGGACAAATTCAAGAAAGAAACCCCGATTCATTTCGTGGATTTCCTCCGCGAGGATGTCAAGAACGAGGAGGGACAAGTCGAAGTCTAGGCCGAACAAGTTTACGAGGGTATCAACAACATCGAGAAATTACAGCTCAGATGCTACCAGTTACTCGAAGATTTCAACGTGAAATACTCGTCCAAAAAGATGAACCTCGTGCTTTTCGACGACGCCATGTGCCATCTGATCCGTATTTCGCGTATCATCAAATAACCCCGTTCCAGCGCTCTTTTGGTCGGAGTGGGAGGATCCGGTAAACAGTCTCTGACAAGACTGGCAGCCGACATCGGCCGCAATATCATCCGCTAATTGGTCCTGACAAAATCCTTCGGTGAAAAGGACCTCAAAGAGGAGATCAAAGAGTATTTGGAGCTCACCGGCCATGGCGGAAAGCCCCTGACTTTCATCATGACGGACGCTGAAATCAAGAAAGAGGAATTCTTGGAGTACATCAACATGCTTTTATCCACCGGTGAAATCCCCGGTCTGATTGCCAAAGATGAAAAAGAGGCGTGGTTAGGAGACATCACTTAAGAGTACTGCAAGATCAACAATGTGACCGAGCCGTCCGCGATCCAGCTTTACGGATACTTCTTGGACAGAGTCAGGGACAATCTGCACATCGTGCTGTGCTTCTCGCCCGTGGGACAAAAATTCAGAGAGAGAGCCAGAAAGTTCCCCGCGCTTTTCAACGAGTGCTGCATCGACTGGTTTTTGCCCTGGCCCGAGGAGGCGTTGGTTTCCGTGGCCGAAACTTTCATCAAGAACTTCAAGGAACTCGACACCAAACCCGAGACTAAAATCGAGCTCTACAAACACATGGGATCCGTGCATTAAATGGTGACTTTGGTCTGCGATATTTACTACTCCAAAATGAGGAGACAAGTCTTCGTGACACCTAAGTCGTATTTAAGTTACTTGAACGCGTATAAAGCCCTGTACGTGAAGAAGTATTACCAAGAGTTGGACATTCAGGAGAGGAATTTCAAGATCGGTTTGGAGAAAATTGCGGAGGCCAGTATCGCAATCGCCAAGATGGAAGTCTCGTTGAAAGAAGAGGAAAGCAAACTGAAGGAGGCGTCCGACAAGACTGATATTCTGATCGCTGATATCGAGAAAGAGTCCAAAAAGGCCAAGATCAAAAATGATCAAGTCGAAAAGACCACGCAGGAGTGCACATAGCAAGCAGCTCAAATCGCTAAAGAGAAAGAAGAGGCTCAAAAGGATTTACAAGCAGCTATGCCCGCGTTGCAAAAGGCCAAGGTCATGGTGGCCACTCTTAACTCTAAAGATATCGTCGAATTAAAGGCCAACAAGAACCCCGCCAATATCATTAAATTCATTCTGGACACTGTGAGTATTTTCTTCCAGTCTAAACTGCTGCCCATTATCATCGTCTAAGTCGAAGTTAACAAGAAAGAGGGTCGTGTGATCCCGTTCTTGTAAGATTCATTTGACGAGGGCGGAAAGGCCTGTCTTTCAGACATGAATTTCATGAAGAATCTCGTGGGTTTCGAGAAGGATCAAATCAGCGAGGAAACCATCGAAATCTTATGGCCTTACATGAGTCAGAACACTGACTGGTTCACAGAAACTGCCGGTCAGCAAGTATCCAAGGCTGCCGCCGGTATCATGGGATGGTCTTTCGCTATTTACGAATATCACGAGAAATCCAAGATCGTGAAGCCCAAACAGGCATTCTTACTCGTTTAAGAGGGTAAACTTAAAGTCGCGAACGCCGAGTTGGAGAAATCCTAACAGGACCTTGCCATCATCAAAGCCCAGATGGCTGAATTGAACGAGAAATACAGAAAGCAGATGTCGGAGAAGCAGGTATTGGAGGACCAAGCCAGCAAGACCAAAAAGAAAATCAACACTGCCAGAACCCTGATTTCCTCACTGACCGACGAAAGAGACCGTTGGGCCAAGTTCGCGTCCGAAATCGGGGAGCAGAAGCGCAGGCTGGTCGGAAACTGCTCGTTGGCCACGGCTTTCATTTCCTACTGCGGACCTTTCAACTCCGAGTTCAGAATCCTGCTGCAAAACGAGTACTTCATCGGCGACATGAAAAAGAAGGGAGTGCCGGTCACGCCCACTCTCGAACTGACCTCATTCCTGGTCGACGAGGCCACTGTCGGAGAATGGAACATCCAAGGTCTGCCCAAAGACGACCTTTCCATCCAGAACGGTATCATGGTCACCAACTCTTCGCGATACCCGCTATTGATCGACCCCCAAGGTCAGGGCCAAAACTGGATTCAGAACAAATACGCCGAGTCCATCGACCCCAATAGGTGCATCGTGACTTTGACTCACCCCAAATTCAAAGACCAGTTCCTGAAGTTCTGCATGGAGGAGGGCAAGACTCTGGTCATCGAAGGCATCGAAAACGAGGTCGACCCCATGTTGGACCCCGTGCTCGAGAAGCAGATCCAAACTCGAGGCAAGAACATGTTCATCGATGTCGGAGGTGCCTAATTCGACTACGCCATTCAGTTCCAGATGTTCATGACTTGCAGACTTCCCAACCCCGCTTTCAGTCCCGAATTGTCGGCCAAAACCACCATCATCGACTTCACCGTCACTTAAAAGGGTCTCGAACAGCAATTGCTGGGCCGCGTGCTTTCCAAAGAGCAGAAATCTTTAGAAGATTCGTTGAACAACCTGTTGGCGGATGTGAATTTCAACAAGAAAGACTTGCAGAGACTTGAGAAGAATCTCCTGGAGAGATTGACGCAGTCTAAGGGCAATCTTTTGGACGATACCGAGTTGATGGACGTGCTGAATCTGACCAAAACTCAGTCGAAGGACGTGTCGATCAAATTGATCGACGCTGAAGTCAAGACCAAAGAAATCAATGAAAAGAGAGAGCAGTACAGACCCGTGGCTATTAGAGGCTCAGCATTGTACTTCTGTATCATTGATATGTCTTTGATCAGTTGGATGTACAACAGTTCTCTGGAGCAGTATTTGAGACTGTTTGACGAGTCCATCGACCAGTCCGAAAAGGAGCAGCAACCTTCCAAACGTGTCGATAGAATTATCAAATATTTGACTTACCACGTCTACAAGTACATCAATAGGGGGCTTTTCGAAAGAGACAAAGTCACCTATATTCTCATGATTTGCTTCAAGATCCTGATCACGGCCGAGAAGATCACCAACGGCGACGTGAACATTTTCTTGAAGGGAGGAGCCAGTTTGGACGCAAAGTCAGAACGTTCGCGCCCTTTCAATTTCATCTCCGACAAGATTTGGCTCAACGTCCTGGCACTTTCCCGCCATCATTTCGGAACTGACCCGCTGGCCTTCTTCAGAGATTTGCCCGACAGCATGCAGCGCAACGAGCCTTAATGGAAGCAATGGATCGACAAAAATGATCCCGAGAATTACCCCATTCCTGACTTCCAGGAGCGCATCATGGCTGAAAAGGAGATCGGCAGTCTTCTCCAGATTTGTCTGGTCAGATGCATGAGAGAGGACAGAACTCTCGTGAGTTGCGGCGGATTCATCTTATAGGTGCTCGGCAAGGAGTTCACTTCTCCTATTTCTTACCCTATCGACTAAATTTATGCCGGATCTTCGACGTTGGAACCGATTCTGTTCTTGCTATCCCCGGGATCCGATCCGACTTCGACGGTCGAAGAACTCGCTAAAAAGAAGAAGAAATACCCTCTAAAGGCCGTGTCCATGGGAGAAGGTCAGGATGTCAAGGCCCTGGCTGTCATGCAGGAGAACTTTGTGACCGGTGGTTGGGTGGTTCTGTAGAACTGCCATCTGGGTCTTAAATTCATGGAGCAATTGATAACTATTTTGGAGCCCGGAAATTACCAAATTCACGAGGAGTTCAGAATTTGGATCACCACTGAGCCTCATAAATTGTTCCCCTTGGGACTTCTGTAAACCTCGCTTAAAGTCACAAATGAACCTCCTAAAGGAATCAAAGCCGGTTTGTTCAAGACTTTCACCACGATTATCACTCAGGACTTTTTGGACAAGATTGAGCACCCTACCTGGCGCGCGTTAACTTTCACGATCTGCTTCATGCACTCGATCGTTTAAGAGCGTCGTAAATTCGGTCCTCTCGGATGGTGCGTGCCTTACGAATTCAACAATTCCGATTTGGAGGCCTCGTTATCCTATGTCGAGAAATACCTCAATATGCTCATGTAGGGTCCCAGCACGAACATGCAGGCGTTGAGCATCAACACCAATGTCATTAAATACATGACTTGCGAGGTGCAATATGGAGGCAGAATCACAGACAATCTCGATCGTGAGTTGTTCAATGCTTACGGCGACGATTACATCAAAGAGGGCATTTTCGGAAACGAGCACACTTTCATCGAGATTATCAGCGAAGGATCAGGAACCGCCACCAAAGAGCGATTCAAATATAAGATTCCCAACAACCAGAACAACGAAATCATCAAATACAGAGAATACGTCGACATTGTCCCAGCATTGGATAACCCCGAGGTTTTCGGCCTGCACCCCAATGCAGATTTGACTTTCCGATTGAAAGAATCTTTGGAAATGATTGCGGTGTTAACTGAAACCCGTCCCAAAGATTCCGGAGGAGGAAACAGCATTTCCCGAGACGATATGGTGCAAGAAAAGGCAAGAGACGTGAGAAGTAAATTACCCCCGGATTACAACCTGATGGAGGTCAGAGAGATCATCAAAAAGACCTCCGGTCCTAAGGGTCTTGCTGATAGAGGAATGGCCGTTCCCTTGAACGTCTTCCTGTTCCAAGAAGTCACCAGATTCCAAGGTGTGCTTTTCACAGTCAGAAACACATTGTCGAATATCATCGAGGCTATTGACGGTAATATCATTATGACACCCGATATCATGGACGCCATAGATGCTATTGCTGACACCAAAGCCCCTCATAATTGGATGTATGATGCCTCAGGGGCTGAAATTGCCTGGATTTTACCAGGTCTGGGAGCTTGGGTGACAAGCATGCTCGAACGTTATACTTAACTTAACAATTGGTTGAGAACTAGCAGACCTAACACTTTCTGGCTGACTGGCTTCTTCAATCCGCAAGGATTCTTAACCGCCATGAAATAAGAGGTCACTCGTATGCACAAAGGAGGCGGAAAAGATAAGGAATCTTGGTCATTGGACGACGTTGTTTACCACTCGATTGTGAAAGATAGAGAGTATGAGATGATCAAGGATATCTAGAGTGAAGGTGTGTATATTCATGGCTTGTATTTGGAGGGTGCCAGATTCGCCAAAGCTGGTTTGGATGACCCCGAACCTAAGAAATTATTCGCCCCGTTGCCTATTCTGTACGTGACTGCTATCAATAAGAAAAAATCTCCCGATGGAGAGAGAATGAGCAGTACTTACAGCTGTCCGGTCTACAAATACCCCAAGAGAACCGATCGTTATATCATCTTCAGAGTTGGCCTGCCCTGCGAGGGAAGCGGACCTCAGAGATGGAAACTTAGAGGAGTTGCGTTGCTTTGCTCCGTG
>Ga0115102_10787746_pt1 | contig 13870 bp, 1 predicted proteins | sample MBTome_5_FD_89644 | JGI IMG/M metagenome (GOLD analysis project Ga0115102, IMG submission 89644) | Marine eukaryotic communities from Pacific Ocean to study complex ecological interactions - MBTS_5May14_M2_3um Metatranscriptome... | ecosystem: Environmental > Aquatic > Marine > Oceanic | place... | reverse complement strand
GTAATATGTGTGTTATTATATATATGTACAAGTATTGTCTATTGTTTCTATAGCGGCGGCTTTTGCCATGGGCCGTTATGTGATGTCCATAACCATGGCCACACCTGCCAGGATCCATCGCTGGGGCAGAGACTTGGTCTTCAGCTGCGCGCTGAACACCCATGTCGGACCACGCATAGTCGTCTTGTACGTCGGGCACATGTAGATGCCTTTCGTGTCTGCCTTTTCGATCGAAACGGCACGCGCATTGATGATCGGCATGTCACAGAACATTTCCTTTGGCTTGGAACGCTCGATCATGCCGGCCTGGACGTCCCAACGGGCACCCTGGACCGAAAGACCACTGATATACGCACCATCGCGAGCACTTGCATCGACTGCACCGGCAGACATCTTCTTGCTTACGTCGGTCTGCACGAGAAGCTTGTCGAGCTCGAGCTGGTTTTTCTGCGCCGATACCTGGCATAAAGCCGTGAGGAACGACTGAGGGATGATGAGACCAGACAACCATGTAACCTTGGGGATTTCCATGGGGTTTTGGGTCCACTCCTCCAACTGCTGGAGTCGCTTCAAGAAATCGGCGAGCCACGTTGTAAGACCACGATTCGATGGCCAGGCCTTCTTGTTCCAAAGAGGTGGGATACGGTCCAGATATAAGCACTGCGACAACGTTTCCATGTCGTCCGACATGGTTAACTCGCCTGCAAATCCGAGGCCAAGCTCCTTCAACGAACGCACCATCTCGATCAACAGCAAATTCACCATCTCCATTTCCTGCAAGAACACATTCTGGTATGGTCCTTGCTCCTCGAGTGATCTAGCGACATCTTCGGCGTCGAATTTCTTCTCTTGATAAGCATCAAGAATCTCTTGGCGAGCTTGAGCCGCGATTTCCTCAGGAGTGGGGCCAGCATTACCCTCGTCATCGCCGCCACCGCCGCCACCAGACTGCTGCAAATCTCCAAGTAAGTTGAACATAATATTTGATTGCGTAGTACGGAAGTCGATCTCTGCGTTGGTGTGCAGGCCGAATGCCACCGGGGACTCTTGAACGAGCTCAGTTTCAATATGCTCGAGGTAACGATCGAAGGCAGTGGGAAGAGGGGTTCTGAAAGAAAGCCCTTTTTCGTCCTCGGCAAAGGGGTAGAGTTCGGTCTCTTCGAGGAGCTCGTCCTTCATGTACCACTCCAGGTAAGCGTTGACTAGCAACCGGTCGAAATCGTTGACAACATGCCCTCCATACATGATCTCACCGAAGATGTAACGAAGATCGGCCCACGGAATCTTACCGCCTCCCTGTGCTTCCATGTAATTAGTGAGGCACACGGAACTATCACGTAGATCACCAAGAGAGAACGGATAGTTCATGTTGTAACCCATAGGGCCGTACAGCTTGCGCTCCATGAGCACAGCATGGAAATGGCACAACCCGAACACGATGGATTTGGTTTTTCCGTCAGCCTCGTCGATAGCCTCCTTGGGGAATGAGCAGAATGCACGTTTCAGGTTGGCCTTCAGACCAGCGGGGGGTTCGTTGGTCATCTTGATGGAGCGGTTGAGAATGCCGATTGGGATACCATTGGAAGGATCAGCGGTCAAGAAAAGACGGTACTTCTCATGAGAACCTTCGAGGGCATATTCATCGAGCTTCTTCTCAAGTTCGATGCACCATTTGGGCATCAAGTGGATGTTGTTGAGAATCACCCAATGTCCATTTCGATGAGCTTGCTCAAGTTTGTCCATTGCCACCACGTCTTGCCCTTGGCCCATCGACACGTTGTGATAGGAAACACCCTTCTCCATGCCACAGGTCCCGCCCAGCTTGTCTACCTCCGCCACAACATCGACACCAGGCGACAGGATGAAGAACATGGGCGTGACTGTAGTGGAAGTTTCGAAGCATTCCGTGATAATTTCGATCGTACTAAGTGTGGAGTCACACTGCGTGTACTTGGCACCGTTAGGTAGGGTTGACTCGCAAAAGTTCCGAATTGCAATTGTCATACGGTCAGGCCGAAGAGCCCTGACAACTAGCATCTTCAAGAATGGAGTCTTGTCGAGACCAGACCAGTCAAGTGGTAATTTCTCAGTTTCAGGAGTTGCAGCATTGTACCATTCCCGGAAGCGAGGGGCGGCTTCGACCATGTCGCCTGGGAAACGCGAGAATTCTTCCAAATCGCCCAGAGCGTTGACAGTCTGCCATGCAGTAATCGGCAGCCACTCGATCGGGTTCTCCTCAACTGCCTTCTTGGGGGCACGCATCAGGAAAGCCATATCAGCCGGCTTGGTCTCGACGTCAGTCAAAATGCCACGCACAATAAGTTGGAAAGTCAGTTGCGACAGGAATACCAGCTTGTGCGCTTCGAAAAGGCCTCTGCAGGTACTCTGGTAAATGGTAAACCGCATTGACTCTCGCAGGTTCAGCACACGGTCTTCTTGTTTCTCTGCAGGAAGAGCACGCTTGATTGCCAAGAAGAAATAGATCATGTAAGAATCGAGAGAGTACTGGTACATGTGAGAGATGGTGCAGAGTTGAGTGAGCATGAAGTAAAGCATGGCACCCTCAGTGGCAGCTTTTCTGTACACCTCACGAGCTTTATTGATTTTGATTTCCGTGATTTTGCCCTTTTCGACTGCAGCGTTAATCTTCGACGATGCAGCCTTGGTCTCTTCGAGGCCTTCGATCAAGGGTACGTCGGATAGAATGTCATCGGGGGCATTGGCCAGGCGGAAAAGCAGGTTGTCTTCAAGATCTTTCAATTGAATCTTGTAGCTCTGGAATGCCGCCACGAGCTCCTGTGATGAGGCTTCCAGTTCTGGTTGCTCTTCCTTGACAACCTTTTGCAACAGCTGATCTTCAAGACCTTCTTCCGTTGCAATAAAATTGATGAGCGTGCACTGGGCAGCAATTTCAGGCTTGTAGTGGGGATTGGCAAGCTTCGTCTGAAGGTATAGCTGGAATTTACTGTCGTATTCGACTTCTTCGCCTCCAACCTTGATGAACAAACTGCGACCCTTCTTGTAGATTGCGCGTTGAAGCACAGGGTCAAGAGTGGCGTCTACCTCCTCTCCGAGGTTTTCGATAATAATACAAGTACCATTGGAAATGGCATGTTCAAGAGCGTTTAGCCAGCGCTTCTGCGTCAACTGAAGCACCACCAGACCATTGTCTTGTTCCCTTGTGCGCAGCCATTTAATGGCCTGCAGCTGAGGGTCGATCATCAACGGCCAGCGCTTGCATGCGCAGATGACAGAGCCGTTCTCAATGGAGATACGGTCAGAAGGCAGCCCTTGCTGCATCATGAGTGCATTATTTGCATCGTTAGTCAGCTGCGACAGAGGATCGACTACTTCAGAAATTGGGATGCCTTTCTCCCTGATGTCAGGCTGCCAGGTTTCAACCCACAGTTTGTTACGCAGAGCTTTGTCAAATGCACCCACGTAGGATACGAAAGCTGCGGCAAGCATAACGTCACCAACAAGAAGCATGGACTTTTTCTGAAGTTCCCCAATTTCGTTGCCCCATCGCTCATTTTCTGAACTAAGGCCACCGACAAGCCGATGTGCTAGGCCAATTTTTGTGTTGCAAGCTTCTGCTTGAGCCAGGACGGCTTGCTTTTCGGCAGTTGCCGTTTCGAACTGGACTTGGAGCTCCGCAAGTTGCTTCTCGACTTCAGCTACGGCGGCTTGCACTCTGGCCAAAGTCGCTAAGGCGGTAGCCTTGTCACTTCGCGCCTGCTCGAGCGAGTCCATGAGAGGTTTAACCTTGACATAAATGCGATTGAAGCTGTAGATGTTCACCACCCAGGTGCAAAGGTTTGAAGCAGCTGCGGATTTAGAGAGCATAAACTCGGGGGTGAAATCTGGGTGGGTGCAAATGGGGGTGAGAGCATCTACCACTTTGTCCGGCATGTCCTCGCCACGATACACTTGCAACTTTTCCTTGAACTTGTCGACGTTGGCCATCATCTTTTTAGCACGGTCCCACTTATGGTTCTTGAACTCGAGTTCAAGCATAATAAGGCAGCACTTTGTTACAAGATCTACACCGGCTGGGGGTTTAGGCAAACTCTTGAGTTCTGTAAGCATAGCCTTAGAAAGGCAGTCAACAGCCGCTGCAGCAGCTTCCATTGCAGGCTTCGCAGCAGAGAGTTCTGTTTCTGCATTCGCTTCGATTGCAGCGGCGTTTGCGCTGGCCGTACCAGCTTTAATTTCTTCAACTGCCGCCTCCTCCTGTTGAGCTTTGGCCGCTGTTGTTTGAACACCCATATTCGCGATCAGAATGTCCGTTGATGCCTTCTTCTCTTCCACCTTCTGCATGGTATGCCCCAGATCCACTTGCAACTCTGCAACATCAGCGGCTGTCTTACGCAAAGTACTGAGGCCAATATCAAGGCGGTCGATCAATCCCTGCACTTCACCTCTCTTCAGATCAATGAGCACCTTGTAGAAATCAATGAGCTCCAAGAAACTCTTGGGGGTCACGTAGTTGTAACGCCTCTGTGATTTTAGGTAGTAAGCGGACATATCGCCCACAGACAGGTGGACCATTGCCATATGCTTTGAAAGCTGCTCTCGGATTCTGGGCTTCTCGCTTTCTTCACCTGGAAGCTCAATCGTCGCTACAAACCGGTTTGCAACACTGACAAGCGCATCCTCGGGCCATGGATGGAACCAATCGATGGCTGTGCAATTAATGAGGCCAGGGAACCTACGGGCACGGACTCTAAACGCATCACCCACAGGAGAGAATGCGAGTACGACGTGGAGGTTCTGCACGACACGCTTAAGGAAGAACCGAAGCATGTCTTTCGGGGTATCCGGAATTCCGGCAGCCTTGGCTTCGTTACGAAGGCCACCAAAGAGATCGCCCATTTCATCTTTCTCAAACAAGTCGGGAATCCAACCGGAGGAAAGCATATCGTTGATGTAGACAAGGAATTTTTCGTTGACAATCTGTGTATCAGTCATCAGGAATGTAGTGGGTACACCTTTGACCCCAGCAATCTTGTACAGCTCTTTGAGAGACTCTTTCAGGTCGTCGACCTTGAAGTTTGAGGTAACAGAGAGTTGGCTGGTCTCGTAGCCATTAATGAAAGACGCAAGGCGGGTAAGAGACTGCTTGCCACTACCTCCAACACCGATCAGCATTGCGTTACCACGAGGGTTGCTGATAATGCGACAGATTCGAATGACGTGCTGCATAGCATCTTGGAATAAAACTAAGTTCATTTGGGCATTAGACTCGTTGTACTCGTTGAGACGTGCAGTGAGGACTGTATTGAGAGACTGAAGCGGAGTTTCGCCTTCGTTCATCGTCTTAATCGGTAAGTACTTCGGGGTTCCGGATGTAATACTAGCGAAATTGGTGAAGAACAGGTTTTCTCCGAAGAGCTCATCATTATTGACATTTGGCAACTCTTTCTTCGACACTTCCCTACAAATGCCAATGAACTTGTTTACATCTTCTTCGTTGACCATGCGGTCAGAAAACACACGGTAGCTTTCGTGGAGCCACAAGCGGGCCAGTTCAACTGGTTTGGTGAAGGACTCGGATTCAGCAAGGCAAAGGCCCTGGAAAACATTGGCAAGTTCACGCATGTTCCAACTGTATACGAAACGAACAGCACTGGGCAAGAATTTGTGCAGTACTTCCGCGTGCAGCTTGATAGAAGCTTGCACAATTTGCTCTCCGGCCGCGACTACATTCTTGTCAAAACCACCAAGCTTTAGGTGGCCGCCGAGAATGTTGTCGTAGATAGTGGACAAGTCATCAGCTCCAGGCATTAGGCATGTGAAGGTGGAGTAGCAACGCTGGTTGCGTTCACTCACAGTCATCGAACCAATCAGAGGATTCATTGCAGAAATCTGCTGGCAGTCCACAATTTCCTTGCGGAATCCAAGATCAGTACGGTCGAAAATGGAACCGTGGTCCATGATCTGACGCATGAGCTCAAGGGAGTTCTGTGTACCATACTCTTCAATGTATGGGAGATTAAGATCATCAATAAAGAAAATCATTCTCTTGGTAGCGGGCGGTCCAAAGATCTTCCCGGACCGCTTGTCGATGTTCTGCTCGAAGAGGGTCTGGAAAGACTTGGAGTCAGCATAGTAGTTCATGTTGATAGCGGTGGAAAGATGGGTTTCTTCATCCAACGAGTTGAGGTAATTGTTTGCCATCGTTGTCTTGCCTGTACCAGCTGCACCAACAAACATGACGTGGTGCTGATTTTTGGCCAAGCAATTTGTCACCCAAGTCAGTCTCACGGAATCAACAGTTTGTACACTGATACTTCCGTATGCCGTCTGGCTGCCACCGTTGCCAATAGGCTTAGCTTCAAACCCGGGAACGAGTGAAGACCAATGTACCCAGTCTTTGGCATTGTGGTCGTATAAGTAGTCGAAGCAAGTTCCCTCGTTGGGGAACTTGGTGTTAGCAAAGGTAGCAGTGAACATCTCGTGGAAATCCCGACGGGAGTCAACGCCTTGACTGACATCAACCGTCAATGGTCCACCAAAAGCCCAGATCAGAGAGAATATGAAGTACTCTTCCATGTTCTCTTGCGTCTTTTGGGGCAGTTCCATATCGTCAAAGCAGCCCTGCAATATGAAGCAGGTAGTCTGGATGATACCAAGGATGCGAATGGGAGTGCACCATTTGTAACCCTTGCGCATGAACTCTTGGACTGGCTCGATGTATTTGTCGAAGAGCCCAGGCAAGAAGTTACGCTCCTGTTCGTCTTCGCGGCGAGCCACCCAAGTTTCCATGAACGGCCTCCATCCAACGTCCCCTTCGTTGATGTACAAAATGCCAGCACGAGAAACAGTGGCGGGGCTAGCATTCTTCAACGAATTGATTTCAAAAACCATTCGCATTCCATCGCTGAGGGGGATTCGCTCGTTAGACACCAGGGTGAGTACCTTGTTGTCATCCATCACCGTGTTCATTGATTCAATCCACAGAGCATCGATGTCGCCATCAAGTACGGACCACTTGTACGACTGGTATTCATGGAAACCCTGCTCTGGGAAGCACTTGGACATACCACGCATGATGATGGATAAGCAGCCATCTCTCCAGTCCTTGGCTAGGGTCATGTAACCGTACAACTCATTGGTGATTACAGACTTCGGGTTGACCTGCTCGTACACACAAGTGGCTTTCGGCTTGAAAGCTGCCCCAGGTTCTTGGGTCTCGTAATCGTCCTTCAGGTTGTGGCAGTCGCTCAATGTCGCCCAGATCTTTGTCTTGGAGCAGCCGGTCGGACCGAGAAGCATCACCGAGTGACGTACATCAAGCAGCTCCTGAAATTGGCAAATCTTGAGTACGAAGGCATCATCGTACTGCAAGCCACGTTCTTTGCAGGCGCGAATAGCCTTCTTCATAAGGATCGGATCGGATTTGGGAGCTACTTCGATGCCCATGAAGAGATCACCAATCAAACGCAAGAATACGGGAGTGTCATGGGCAGGAATCTTGGGTGTGTTGAAGTCACGCAGAGCTCTCATTAGCACCTTCATCTCGGGCCAGTCGGGATCGCCACGCTTGAGGGTACCAGCAACACGCAACACAGACTTGACAGCACGAAGTCCCCAATCGTAGTGCACTTGTGGGGAAAGAAGCTCGGAACAGAGCTTATACAGCGTGACAAACTTAATAGCAAGAACTGCTGCTGTGAGGAAACCCTCACTCATGAGCATGTTCTCACAAATAGGCCTGAGGTCGGGCCGGATCATAGCGCAAGAGCGGAAAAGTGCCTTCAGGTTTTCGGGAAGCTCAGTACGGCCGGCGTAACCTGGGTTCATGGTAATCCAGAAACCACATGTAGGAATGAGTTCGATGCTGCTGCCCATGAACTCAAAGAATCCTACAGGCTCTGGTGGTGCACCTGGCGGCGCGCCCTGGTACTCTTCAGCACGGTTAGCAACCACAGAGTACAACACAATAGCATCCTGGATGGTTTTTACTTGAGTGGCTACAACAGAAAGCACTTCGATGGAGATACGGTTGAACTCATCGAAGCAACCCCAAGCACCAGCCTGGCAAAGACCACGGAAAATGTCTCCCAGGGTCTGGAAGTTCATCTGATCAGAGCAATTGAACACGTAGCAGGGAATTGCAATGCAGCGAGCAAGGTCCTTTGTGGTCTCGGTCTTTCCGGTACCAGCAGGTCCAGCAGGTGCACCACCCATGTATAGACGCAAAGCCATGGTCAAGGTGATGTAGCACCTGTCTGTCAGAGGAGTGATCACGAGACGCCCAGTGTTGCCAACCCACTCATAGAAGTATTTACAGGCGTAATCAGTAATCTTGATGTTCACCATTCGTTCTGGCTGGTACCAGTATTGACGGAGCTGCTGAGCCCACAGGAATGCCGTGGGGCCAGCAGCCTTCTCAGTGATAAGACGAGCCACGACATCACGGGAGTGGACATCAAGAGTGATCAACGCAATGATCTTTCGCCTATCGGGTGACGCCAATTTGCCAAGAACGAGCTTAATCAGCTGGTCAAGACGACCCTTTATAGTGGCCAGGTTTCGCTTCGGGGCTTCTTCTTGGCCGCCTTCGTATTCTTCAAGGCACAATTCGGTTTCCTCTGTCCAGTAAATCTGGGTGCCGGTAAGCACAATCTGAGCGGGCCAGTCAAACAACCAAAGCTGCCTTGGCTTCTCCACTTCCCATTGAGCAGCTAGCTCTAGAGCTTTGTCCATCTGGTCCTTCAAACATTCACGCATTGCTTCGGTAAGAAGGTTTAACCAGTCTTCAACGGCGCCTTCCATCTTGAACATTTCAGGGAGCTTCATGATTTCTCCGTCCTTTGCGACCATGGTGTGACCGGAACGGAACCACGTATCTTTAAATTCTGGCTCTGTTTCTGGGTCAGGTTGAATGAGCTTTTTGAGGGAATCATAGCAATCTCCGATAAAGGGCATAATTTTCGGCGGGTTGTTGCCATTACTGAGAATCTCAAGCAGAGCAACGTTAGACACGAAGTAAAATCTGGGGAAGATAGTTTTCTTCACGTCAAGGTACTCGTTCAGGGACTTCTGGCAAAGCTCCAGGCGTTTGATCAAATCCTTCAGCAAGTCAAGCCTGCCTTCAGCACAGCAGACATCAATTACGTTTGTGATAGTGACAGATTCCTTCATGAGGTCCTTGAACTCAGAGTCGATGCCTTCGAATCGCTTAGTATCGTCAGGCAACTGAGCTCGAATATCAGCAGATGCCAAGAAAATCGATTCGAGTGCAGACCAACTACGGCAGACCTTTGTCCACTCGGCGATCACCTCCTCCACTTCTCCAAGTTGCGTTTGCCACAACATCACCCGGTCGCGGAAGTAATCAACGAACTTGCCCATACCTACAATACCCTGCAGCTCTAACTGATTGGTTTCCAGGCTCTCAATCAATTCCTCCGAAGGACGAATCAGACTGATTTCAGATTCCTTGTGAGGAACATATTCGAGGGACAAATCTCTCCACACGTCTTCAATAATGGTCAATTTCTTCTCAATCTTGAGCTCCTTGTTCGCGGTCTCCACAATCTCCTCAATATCGTCTACCTTAGTGTGGATTCCGAGAGAAAGCATATCATCAAGCGTGAAGCCCTTTTCGTCCGGGTTCAGTGTGGAATCAAGACCACAGACTTTAGACATAGCCTTCCAATGGCGGTCACGCATTGCAGGTGAGTGCAAATCGTTCACAAGGGGAAGCACAACAGCCATATTCTTAACCAGGTTCTCAATATCACGGAATACCTCCCAGCCCTTGACCAAGGGATTCGCATTACCGTTCGCGCGAAGCGATTTCATGAGCACCTTGTTGGCGTCATCCAAAGTTTCAGTGTCCACTTCGCACCAGAGAGCAGTTCTCCAGCTCTGGAAAGTCATGTTCACGCATGCTTTCATGTCCCACAGATTCTTAAGCATCTTCAACTCGGCCAAGGTATCGATGGTCTCCGGGTATTTGGAGACGGAAAGTTCGAAGAGATCTTCCACAGTGTTAATTTCCTTCACCCTGGCCATCTTGATCTGCGTCTCTTCTTCGAATGCCTCCATCTGTGTGTAAGCTTCACTCACTGTGCCCTTGAACTTGAAAGGGGCGTTCTGTCGGAAATTATTGCGGTAGGCGCGCATGTCTAGGAAAAACTGATCAAGTTCCTCCTTTATCGTTTCCACCTTCGCCGTTTGGAGAGGCAGAATATCTTCTTTCTTCCTGTATGTCGCGTTCATAACCTTGTCCCACTTCAAGGGGGCTTCTTCAAGATAATCCTGAAGATCCATTTCAGCGACCTGGATGCCGTCAATGTTGACTCCCTCGCGCTTCAACAGCAGCAAGGAATCTCTAAGAGGTTCGAACATCGCAACTGTAGACTCCTGAACTTTTTGAACGGATCGAATTGACATCAAACACGCATTCAGTGCCTCGTCGTCGCCTGTTTCCACGGGTGGACTGAGGCCTTCAATCGATGAGCCCATAAACTCGTGAAGGTTTGCGAGCTTCGAGACCACATCCTCCTGCAAATGATGCGTGTACTTAAAGATCCATTTCCTGGCCCACGTGTGAATCGAACTTTGGATGGGCTCGGCGTTGATTTTCAACCATCCAATGTCTCTGCTGGTTGGCTTGGCACCGCAGGACTGCTCGACCTCTGTGTACCTTTTGATCTCTGCGTCGAACTGAGCGAGGTCCACCATCTTGGCGCCATGCTCGGTTTCTGTAATGGCTCCTTCGAGGAACTTTGCGAACTCGTCGTCAATGTCCTTCAACCAGAGTTCTGAAAAGGATGCATATTCTTCGCGAAGCTCCAAGCAACGATCCTCCGTCGAGGCCAACGTCTCGTTAAGTGTAGATAGCAGCATTTGGACTTGGTAGTCGGAATGAATCTCGCGCATAAATCCACCGTCGGTATCCAACCTTTTGCATGCGCAAACGGTGGTGTAAAAGTTGTCAATCCAACCATTTACAGCGTCACGAACGCCGCGCCCATTCTCTGGATCAGTCAGCAGCGGCTTGTACTCGACACTGTGCTTTTTGAGGGTGAGGTCGATCTCAATCATTGGTGCCTTCTCCTCTTTTTCGATTATTTCAGGGTCGACCTGCTGAAGCAAGTGTGCCATCGACGCTCGAACGGCACTGCAGACGCCCTCGACTACAATGTCGTTCATGAAATCGACGTACGCCTTCCAGTCGGAGTGCCCGGCACTGATGTTTAATACAGTGTTGCTCTCTTTCATCAAGTGAGAGATGTGATGGCTACCCTCTTTGATTGCGGCAACTCTTGACGTCTTCAGGGCCTTCTGTACTCTTTCGAAGTCGTCCATGGATACCGGCTTCGGGGTGCGTTCCAGCATTGGTTGCTCTCTCCAGGCAGTAAGGGTGCCTTCCACTTCGTTCATGTGCTTTTTTAAAGTAAGTAGAACATCGTGGGAACTTTCTACTTCTTCCTTAGCTTCTTTGATGAACGCAGATATATCCTCCCGATCTAACCAGGTGTGGGCATTGTCGCCGATGGAATGCTTCAATACAGCATCCATCTTTGTGAAATGGGTCTTGAAAAGGGGACCCTCGACAGGCAGGATCGTGTCGAGCATGCTGTTGTATGCGTCAACAATAAGATCCAAATTGCCAGTTTTGACACGGAAAAACTCTGCGTGCTTGAACACTTCCAAGGCTGCCTCTGGCACAATCACTCCGAGAAGAAGGAAGTATCGAACCTCGCGAAGAAGCTTGGTGAGGGCAGGATCGAAGTTTACAGACAGCTGCTTGTCAGCATCCTGTGTGAGAAGAGGCAACTTCAACTTCGTGTTGGAAAGAGAGTGAATGTCACGCCCCCATTCTTCCACCTTGTTGTTTTCGTAGTCTTGAAGCGACTGAGAAACCGAGGCATACAACTTGCAAACCTCCTTAGCTTCTTCTCGAGACAAGATGTCCTCGTGCAATCCTTGCATTTTGCGCATTGGCTCGGTGATGCGGTCGTACAAACTGCGGCACCAAAACACCGCACCGATGACTTCGGGAAGATTCCATTGTACAGGGGGGGTATCTCTATTCTCGACAAAGTATTGCTGCACGACCTGCAGGTCCTCACCAAACTGTTGGACAAGTTCCACATAACGCTTTTCAAGCGCGTCGTGGATGATCGGTCTGCCGAGAAGGTCTTCGAAACTGTCCACAAGCTTGAAGCAACTGATAATGGTGTTGCAATCGGCAAACGCCTGTGAAAGTACTGACCCCAGCTGTCGCTCGAGTTCTTTGATTCTTTGGCGGAATACGTAGAAATCATTATCGAAATCTTTTGCGCTGACATCCATAATGTCGTAGTCTACTGAACGCAGGGTGTTGACGGAATCCTGGAAATCGGCGTAGATTTGCGTCACGGTCTCTGCCAAAGCCTTTCCCTTGGTTCCGCCAATTTCTACCTTAGCAAGAAGGCTGAATTGAAGGATCGTTTGCGTGAGGTCGAGGATGTCACTGCAACGTTCAAGAAACCCGTCCAGACGAACAAACAATGCCGCATTTGGGATTCTCCATGGATTTGAGGGACATTCGGCGTTGGCAGTTACCTTGTAGTCGAAGTAAATCTGCTTAAATGCACCGCACACGCGGAGGCAGCACTTTACTTGCTCGACGGCCTGCTCGGTTTCTTCTTGCTCGACCAAATCAAAAATGGCTTTTCCACTCACAAAGTTACATGCTTGCTCAATCAGAATATTGCAAATCTCACGCACAAGCACCATCAAGCGATTGGGCACGTTGTAATGCTTCGAATTTTTCCAGATCAACAAGATGATATGCATCAGAGGCTTGAAAACTTCAGTCAAATTGGCGAATTCGCCTTCTTTTGCAAGGTCATTGAACCAGTCTTCAAGCGTCCGAAGATACTTGGAGTTGTCATTTGCTTCAACTCGGGCCACAAACACTTCTTTGCAAAGAGATGCAAAAGAGTGCGTGTAAGTGCTTTTATGCACTTCGAGCAATCTGAGGGACTTTCGGACAATGGGCTTGGCAAGCTGTGTGAAAATGGCATTGAGATGGGCTGCTTTCGTCCTCCAGAAATCAAGCTCTACATCAGGAGTCGGGTTAAGGCCACGTTTCAGAGGCGTCTCCGGGTCCATCTTGAGGACGTTTTTTATTTGCTTCGTCCAGGTCACGATGGCACCTTCTAGCAGGGCGATCTGGCTCTTCTTGTCGGTCGAGTCACCGAGCGCCTCATCTGGAGGGAGAGGCAGGGTGACGAGACCCTTTGTTTGACCGACTGCGATTCCCACATTTGCGATAAATCCGTGCATGCGCTCTCCTACTTCTTTGGACACAACATCCCCCCATCCTTGTTGTACGTGGGGGTTGGACATAAGCGGCAAGTAAATGTCATTCAGCAACGTCTCCAAATGCATGACCGCATCAGGTGTGACTTCATGGACCACGACTTCTGATGTGATTTTGTTGGTGAGAACCTTGTTTTCAATTTTCAAGAACACGATGGCTTTGATTTTACCCTGTGTTTTGACGATCTCGTTGGTACATTGCAGAGCCTCGCCCGATACCATCAAAAGCTTGCCTGACGGCTCCGCAGACTGGAGAAATGTGTCAATGGCCTCATCTGATTCTTCGGTATTGTTGTCCCAGGCCTTGTCGAACTTGGCGTCGGGCATATGGCAGAAGTTTTTCCTGACTTCGTCTATGATGAACTGCTTCCGGTTGTCGGCTTGCTTAGGTGCATCATCGTCCGCCATGGTTATGTTGTCTTGTATGTTACTGCGGATCTAGTTATGTATGTGATATTGCGTGAGGAAAGTAGTATGCTGAGGTTGGTTATGTGGGCTGCGTTCTATAGCTGTGTCCTTGCGCAAGCTGCAAACCCTGATG
>Ga0115102_10723327_pt1 | contig 13877 bp, 7 predicted proteins | sample MBTome_5_FD_89644 | JGI IMG/M metagenome (GOLD analysis project Ga0115102, IMG submission 89644) | Marine eukaryotic communities from Pacific Ocean to study complex ecological interactions - MBTS_5May14_M2_3um Metatranscriptome... | ecosystem: Environmental > Aquatic > Marine > Oceanic | place... | reverse complement strand
ATTTCATCGAAAGGTATTTCAAATTTATCACCGTAAGGGATGAGTATTTTCACACAAACGAACCTCTCGCCGGCAGATTACATTCTCAAGCAGTCTCTACTGTACTTGGGTATGCGCAAGACGCCGGACGACAAGATCAAAGCAATGAAAGGAACCGACGAACTCCAAGAAACGCTCAAGAAGTTCCTTGAGCCTCTAGGAAACTCCCTGTTCCTCTTCGCTGTCCCCACTGGTGCAGAGGCCCTCAAGCTGTAGCTTGAGCCGCCAACTGCCGACCAGATCAAGAAGAAGGTCCTCCTTTGTCTCCGTGTCCGCCAGCCCGCTAAGGGCGAGGAGGTCCACATTGACGAGACAAATGTTGACAGTGAAGTCATCTTCATGGAAATCAACAAAGCTACGCTCGAGAACCTCTACCTGCTCTGTAACGAGGTCTACTTACCCGTCCTCGGCAACCCCCTCAATGTCATGGACATGTCTGAGCTCGTTTCCAAGGATCTCATGGACAAGTTCCATATCTTCCTGGCCCACACCTACGTCACCATTGGTCAGGTCAAGGGCCGCACGTAACTGCCACTCCCTCCTAACGATGTCACCTCCTCGGAGAAGACGTCGAGCAAGGACAAGGGTAGTCTCCTCGAGCAGGCCATTGCTCACTGGACCAAGCAGATCAAGAACGTGCTCAAGCAGGATCCCGAGAGCGCCCTCAAGGGCGGTCAGCACCCCGATCCTCTCGTTGAGCTGTCCTTCTGGAAGAACAAGTCTGACAACCTCAACTACATCTGCCAGCAGCTTGGTGGCGAGCGCATCAAGAAGGTGCTCAAGTTCCTCGAGTAGAACAAGAGTACCTACACTGGTCCCTTCTCCAAGCTCCAGAAGGAGGTGCAGACTGCGCGTGTCGAGGCCAACGATAACTACCTCTACCTGCAGACCCTGACCGATCTCTTCGACGAGTTGACGAACAACTCTAAGGAGTTGAGCGATATCGCTGAGCTGTTCATGCCCATCATGCATACTATCCTGCTTATCTGGACTTACTCTCAGCACTACAACACGCCCTCCCGCCTCGTTGTGCTCATCCGCGAAATCAGCAACGCTGTTATCGACAGATGCCGCAACTTCATTGACGGTGAGAAGATCTTCGCGTTCATCAAGAACGACGAGCCCGGTGAGGCCCACTCGAAGCTCCTCGTGGCTCTTGACACTTGTGCCAAGTTCAAGGAGAGCTACCATGAGTACAAGGGTAAGGTCCGTGGCCAGTGGAAGATCACTCAGAACGCTCTGTTCGTCCGCCTCGACAGCTTCCAAGAGCGCTGCCAGGACGTGCTCCACCTGACGAGCACCTTCCTCCAGTTCAAGCGCCTTCAGAAGATTGAGATCGGTAACACTAAGGGTAGAATCCTTTCCGCCACTGTGATGCAGATCTACGACGAGTTCAAGACGACCGTCGATGAGTTCATGACCGTCAAGTACGACATCATGGACATCGAACAGCGCAGCTTCGACGATGACTTCTTCAAGTTCCGCCAACGCATCAAGGAGCTCGAGAGACGCCTCGCTTCCATCCTCACCCAGGGCTTCGATGACTCGGACACCATTATTGGCAAGTTCAAGCTCCTCGAATCGTTCGATGGTCTCCTTAACAGACCCATCATCCAGGATGAGCTCGAGAAGAAGCACATCAGCCTCCTCGAGTTGTACAAGCAAGACCTCAAGACTGTCGCCGCCATCTTCATGGAGGGCAAGGCCTTGGTCGATGCGAAGGACGAGCGCGCTCCTATCTCGAACAACTTGCCGCCCATCTCTGGTGCGCTCAACTGGACCGCCGGTCTCGTTGATCGTGTCACCGAGCCCATGCAGAAGCTCAGCCTGCTCTCCCAGTCCATCCAGGACCGTGAGGAGTTCAAGGATGTGCAGAAGCTGTACGGCTCCCTCCGCAAGAACATCCGTGAGTACAACGACTCTAAGATTCGCCAGTGGGAGAAGGGTGTCGAGGAGAACACTGAGGTTCACCTCAACAAGTTCCTCCTGTACCGTGAGGCCACTCCCATCGCCGAGGAGGGCTTCGTCCGCGTCAACTTCGACCCCACTCTCGAGAGACTCCTCCGTGAGGTCAAGTACCTGCTCTTGCTCGACATCGAAGTGCCCGAGCGTGCCACTCTCCTTTACAAGAAGGCTGACGTGTACAGAACGCAGACTGGCCGCCTCGAGATCATCATCACGATGTACAACGAGATCCTCCAGACTCTGCTTCCCGTCGAGAAGCCTCTTCTCAGAAAGCGCATCGAGTCCATGGATGCTGCCCTCCAGGATGGTATCAACAAGCTTACCTGGAACTCGCAGAGCATTGACACTTTCATCTCGCAAGCTATGACTGTCGTCAGTGAAGTTGACCAGCTCGTCAAGAAGATGAAGGACAACGTGCTCAAGATGCAGCAGATGATGAGCCACTGGTAGAAGCCTCTCTTCGAGCGCAAGCCCAAGACCATGGCTCCCGATGATCTCGAACAGACTCATCAGTCTCAGGTTGGCCCGCGCCTTGAGGAGATCCGCAACCACGGTAAGGACATCCACAAGCTCGTCAAGGACACGACTGAGGCCATCAAGCCCGACAAGAGATCTCCTCAGTGGCTCGCCTACATTGACTACCTCAACAGTCTCATCATTGAGGGCGTCACTGAAGGTATCAACGCCTCCATGATCTTCTTGGCTGAGCAGATCAGCATCAAGTACAACCAGGTCAACAACAACCAAGCCATGTTCGACATCAAGGTCGACCTTCGTGAAGGCGAGGTTGTCTTCGACCCCTCTATCGGCTGCAACGATAAGCAGACCGGTATCCGCGACATTGTTCAGAAGATTCTCGATGACTTCATCTCGCTTTCTGTCCTCGTGCCCAGACTCGATCTGGTCTCTGAGCGCGGTGGTGATTACCTCGTCGAGATCAAGGATCAGTTCGTGCTCTTCGGTGCCATGCAGACGATCCAGAACAACTTCAACGACATCGTCGTCGCCACTGATCAGTTCATCGACACTTACAAGGACAAGGCTTTCCTTTGGGAGGAGACCCTTGGTGACTCCTTCAGAGCCTTCCTCGAGACCGGTGCCGATCCTCGCGAGCAGAAGCACGTCAAGCTCAACGCTGACGGCGAGGAGGAGGAAGACCCCACCTTCACCTGGATGGCCAACAGAATCCTCGACGGTGTCGAGACCCGCAAGCCCGACCTTGACGCCTTCGACCAGAAGGTCACGTTCCTCACTCGCATCAAAAATGAGATCAACGAGATGAAGACCACTGTCGACATCGGCTGGCTGAAGGTCAACGCCACTCCTTTGATCCGCGAGCTCCAGACCATCATCAAGGACTGGATCGATGCGCACACCAACTTCCTGCTGAACAACACGATCCGCGAGATCAACAACATCGACACCTTCATCAAGGAGGTCAGCAGCGGTATCCAGGTTCTGCCCGATGAGAGCAAGATCCACCTCAAGTCTGAGAAGGAGCTCCTCATGCAGGTCATGACTCACCTCCGTGACGTCAAGATGATCCAGGAGCGTACCCTTTCCGAGATCGAGCCCATGAAACAGACTGTTCTTCTCCTGAAGAAGCATCAGCTTAAGATGGACGCCGACTACCTCGTCGGTCTCGAGAACTCGAAGACTGCTCTCGTTGACGTCAGCGAGAAGGCCCTCGGCAGCGTCAAGGAGGCTATCCTTGGCATGCAGAAGCAAGAGGCTGCCAGCCTCAAGGACAAGCAGAAGGACTTCGACAAGCGCGTCTACGAGTACCGTAATGCGTTCCTCAGAGCCCTTCCTTACCACACCAAGGAGAGCGGCGATGATGTTATCGCTGCGTCCTATGCCAAGATCCTCGAGTACTACGACAAGACCTGCACCTTCGAGAATGAAGCCGCTGAGCTGAACAACCTCGAGACGCTTTTCGATATTGAGCCCATTAAGTATAAGGCTCTTGCCGACTGCAAGTATGAGCTCCAGAACTTGAAGCTCTGCTGGGATCTCGTTGCCCTCATCGACTACCAGTTCAGCTCGTGGAGCACCACCCTCTGGGACGATATCCAGCCCGATGAGCTCGAGAGACTCATCAAGCAGTTCCAGGGCAACCAGTGCAGTGCCAACAGCGCCCAGAACAAGGACATCAAGTCCTGGAAGGCCTTCAGCTCGCTCAACGAGCGTGTTCGCAACATGGCCCAGGTTATGCCCCTTATCAAGGACTTGCATTCACCTTTCATGAAGGACCGTCACTGGAAGCGCCTTATGGGCATCACCGGTAGACAGATCCCTTATGACCAACAGAGCTTCTGCCTGGAGGACCTGATCAAGCTTGAGCTCTTCAAGTACGCTGAAGACGTCACTGAGCTCGTCGACGGCGCCGCCAAGGAGGAGAAGATCGAGACTAACATCAACAAGATCTCCAAGCAATGGGAGGCCCTCGAGTTCGCCTTCGAGGACTACAACGAGGTTCCCATCCTCACTGACACCGCCGCTATCTGCGAGATCGTCGATCAGGATCAGATGGGCCTCATGGGCATGCTTTCCCAGAAGGATGTCGAAGAGTTCCGTGAGCGTGTCGAGACGCAGCTGAAGACTGTCAAGACGGTCGATGCCGTCATCGGCTCCTGGCTCAAGGTCCAGCGTAACTGGCAACGTCTTGAGCCCATCTTCATCGGCTCTGAGGATATCAAGCTGCAGCTCCCGGAGCAGGCCAAGAGGTTCGAGAACATCGATGGCTCTTTCCGCGAGATGCTCCGTGAAGCCGCCGAGGACAAGGGCGTCATTGCCGCTTGCACGGCTGAGGGTCGCCACGAGATGCTCGACAACTTCCAGCTCGAGATTGATACTTGCGAGAGATCTCTCATGGAGTACCTCAACGAGAAGAAGAAGGTCTTCTCCAGATTCTACTTCGCCTCTGATCAGGCCCTGCTCGATATTCTGTCGAACGGTAACAACCCTGAGATCGTCGACCAGTACGTCGGCTCCTTGTTCGATGGCCTCAACCATCTTGAGTTCGTCAGAGGACCCGGCATCGTGTACCCGTCTCGTGCCGCCAAGGCCATGATCTCCGCCGAGGGTGAAGTTGTGCCTTTCAGCACGACCTTCACCATGGCTGGCGCTGTCGAGAACTATCTTAACGACCTCGAGAGAGCCATGATCTCGACCCTCAAGGACATTCTTGAGGACGCCAAGACGACCGCTGACGCGTGGGATCTTGATGGCAAGAAGAGACACGTGTGGCTTGAGGGCTACTGCGCTCAGCTTGCTCTGCTCGCTACCCAGATCATGTGGACTGAGGAGACCGAAAAGGCCTTCGACGACCTCGAGTCTGGCAGCGAGACCGCCATGAAGGACTACCTTGTCCTCATCAAGAAGCGTCTCGATGATCTCATTGTTCGTGTCAGGACCCCGCTTGACAACGACCTCCGTACCAAGATCATCACCATCATTACCATTGATGTGCACGAGCGTGATGTCATCGAGAAGTTCCTCGTCCAGAAGATCACTGACATGGGCAGCTTCCAGTGGGCTCAGCAGCTCAAGTTCTACCTTGAGAAGAAGAACCCTAAGGACGACAGAAAGATCTGCGTCGCCCGCATCTGCGATTGGTTCCAGAACTACAACTACGAGTACGTCGGCAACTGCGGTCGTCTCGTTATCACCCAGCTGACCGATCGTTGCTACATTACCCTGACCCAGGCGCTGAACTTGGTCATGGGTGGTGCCCCCGCTGGTCCCGCCGGTACTGGTAAGACTGAGACCACCAAGGATCTTGGTAGAGCCCTCGGTCTCTCCGTCCAGGTCTACAACTGCTCTGATCAGATGAACTACATGACTATGTCCACCATCTTCATGGGTCTCTCTCAGACCGGCGCCTGGGGCTGCTTCGATGAGTTCAACAGAATCAAGATCGAAGTACTCTCTGTCGTCTCCTCTCAGGTCAAGTGCGTCCTCGATGCCATCGCTGAGCTCAAGAAGAACCCTGCCAAGAACATGTTCAACTTCATGGGTGACGTTGAGATCTCCCTCCGTGGCACTGTCGGCTTCTTCATCACCATGAACCCCGGTTACGCTGGTCGTACCGAGCTCCCCGAGAACCTCAAGGCCCTCTTCAGATCCTGCGCAATGGTTGTCCCCGACATTACCCTCATTTGCGAGAACATGCTTCTCGGTGAAGGTTTCTCTGAGGCCAAGGATCTTTCCAAGAAGTTCATGTGCCTGTACGATCTCGCCAAGAGTCTTCTCTCGAAGCAGATCCATTATGATTGGGGTCTCAGAGCCGTCAAGTCTGTGCTCAGACAGGCTGGTGGCCTCAAGAGAGGCAACCCCACTGAGAGCGAGAGGCTCATCCTCATGAGAGGTCTCAAGTTCTTCAACAAGCCCAAGATTGTCGTTGAGGATTGGCCCATTTTCTGCTCCCTCATTGATGTGCTCTTCAACAACCTGGAGGCCGAGGAGTTCTCCGACCCTGGCCTCGAGCAGAGACTCATCAAGGCCGCCAGAGAGGCCAACCTCCAAGCCAAGGCTGGCGAGGGTCTCGTGCCCAAGTGCATCCAGTTCGCTGAGATCCTTGACGTGCGTCACTCCGTTTTCATTATCGGTCACCCCGGCTCTGCCAAGTCTACCATCTGGAAGACTCTCGCTGACGCCTTCAACCTTGCTGGTGACTATGACACCGTCTATGAGGTCATTGATCCCAAGGCTGTCACGTCCAACGAGCTGTACGGTTACGTCAACCCCAAGACCAAGGACTGGAAGGACGGTAACTTGTCCGTCGTTATGCGTAACATGAACAAGTGCAACCATCCCTTCAAGGAGTCCCACAAGCAGAAGTGGCTCGTGCTCGACGGTGATGTCGATCCCGAGTGGATTGAGACCATGAACACTGTCATGGACGACAACAAGGTGCTCACCCTTGTGTCCCAGGAGCGTATTCCTCTCACTCAATCCATGAGACTTGTCCTCGAGGTTTCCAACCTCAGTCAGGCCTCCCCAGCTACCGTCTCCCGTGGTGGCGTCTTGTACGTCAACGAGACTGATGTCGGCTGGTAACCTTGCTTCCAGTCGTGGCTTGCCAAGTACAAGCAGGACGATATTGCTGACTCTGCCCTTCAGCTCGCTCTCACCAACTACATGAGCGAGAGCTACATGGAGGACCTCAAGAACAGAAACCACATCACTCCTGTTTGCGACATGCAGAAGGTCTGCACCCTGACTTGCATCATCGACTACTTGTACAAGAAGCTGCACACCGACAAGGCTCAGCACGAGCACCTCAAGCAGCTTAAGGAGCAGAACCAGAAGGACGAGATCCAGGCCATCTATGACGCCTTCTTCGTCTTCGCTGGTATGTGGGCTCTCGGTGCTGGTCTCGACGAGGACAAGCTCTGGTTCAGTGGCAACTGGAAGGGTCAGTCCAAGATCAAGTTCCCCGACAACGGTCAGTGCTTCGACTACTACTTCGATCCCATCAAGCACGCGTGGGTCCTTTGGGACGAGGTCGTCGAGCCCTTCAACAAGGACTATGAGGGTCTCTACCAGAACCTCATCGTGCCTACTGCTGAGACTACCCGCCAGGGCTTCCTCCTCAGCCTCCACGTGTTGGCTAAGAAGGGTATGCTTTACGTTGGTAAGGCCGGTACCGGTAAGACCACGAACGTGAAGAACTTCCTGAACACCATCAACCCCGACACGACTCTGTTCGCCCAGATGTCTTTCAACTCTTACACTGACTCCCGTACCCTCCAGGTCGTGCTTGAGTCCCAGCTCGGTAAGAGAGCCGGTAGAACCTTCGGTCCTCCCATCGGCAAGTCTCTCATCTACTTCTTGGATGACTTGAACATGCCCCAGCGTGACAAGTACCTCACCCAGGCTCCTATCTGCCTCATCAGACAGATTATTGACTACCAGCTCGTCTACAACAGAGAGGCTCTCGAGGAGAAGAAGGAGATCGTCGACACCATGTTCTTCGGTGCCATGAACCCCAAGTCCGGTTCCTTCACCATTGATCTCAGACTCTCGAGACACATGACTCTCGTCTCCTGCCTCACTGCCGAGAAGGAGATCCTGAAGACCATCTATCTTCAGATCCTCGACAACCACATGTCGCACTTCGACAAGGGTTGCCAAGACCTGTGCCCGAAGATCATCGGCGCAACCATGGTTGTCTTCAACGCCATGGCATCGACTCCTCAGTTCATGCCTACCGCTCAGAAGTTCCATTACCAGTTCAACTTGAGAGACTTCGCTCGTATCGTCCAGAACATGCTGCTCGCAGCGCCTGCCGTCTACAAGGGTAACCAAGTTGGTCTTGTTAGAATGTGGGCTCACGAGTGCCACCGTGTCTGGAAGGATCGTCTCATCAAGGCCGAGGATCACGTCGCCTATGACGGTTTCATGAAGAACGCGCTCCGCGAGTTCGCTGACCAGAAGGAAGAGGTCATCTTCGAGGAGCCCCTTATCTACACCTCGTACGTTGCTGCTTGCGAGGGTCACGAGGCCACCTACATGCCTATCAAGGGTCTCGATCACCTCAAGGAGATCCTCGAGGGCAAGCTCGAAGAGTACAACGATCAGGTCCAGAGCATGGACCTTGTGCTGTTCACGGCTGCCATGGAGCACGTCTCCCGCATCGCTCGTATCATCAGCCTGCCTTGCGGCAGCGCTCTCCTCGTCGGTGTCGGTGGTTCCGGTAAGCAGTCGCTCGCCAAGCTGACTTCCTTCATCCTCAACTATGATGTCGTCCGTATTGTTGTCAACACCTCGTACAACATGGGTGACCTCAAGGCTGATATCCAGGCTATGTACGTCAAGGCTGGTGTTACTGGCAGCCAGTTGCTGTTCATCCTCACTGATGGTCAGATCTCCAAGGACCAGTTCCTTGTCTACATCAACGATCTCCTGTCGTCTGGCTGGATCCCCGAGCTCTTCCCTCAGGACGAGCTCGACGGTGTCCTTGGCAAGCTCAGAGCTGAAGCCAAGGGTCTCGGCTACCAGGATACTCCCGAGTCCATCCTTGAGTACTTCCAGGACAAGGCTCGCAAGAACCTCCATATCGCTCTCTGTTTCTCGCCCGTCGGTGATACTTTCAGAATCAGAGCTAGAATGTTCCCCGGTCTCATTAACTGCACGAGCATTGATTACTTCCACGACTGGCCTCAGGATGCGCTCATCGATGTCGCCAACCGTTTCCTCAAGGAAGTTGAGCTTCCCGATGAGGAGCTCCAGGGCAAGCTTGCCGACCACATGGCCTTCGTCCATTTGTCGATTGGTGAGGCCAACGGTCGCTTCAGGGCGCAAGAGAGGAGACACAACTACACGACTCCTACCTCTTTCCTCGAGCTCATTATCTTCTACAAGAAGTTGCTCGGAGCCAAGCAGGGAAGCATCACTGACGATATCGACAGACTCGAGAACGGTCTCGATATCATGAAGCAAGTCACCAAGCAGGTCGACGGCCTCAAGCAGAGACTCGAGATTGCGATGATTGATGTCGCTGAAGAGAAGAAGAAGACCGCCGCCCTTATCACTGTTGTCGAGAAGGAAGGTGCCGAGGCTCAGGTTGAGAAGGACGCCGCTGCCATTCAGGAAGAGGAGACCAACGCTGCTGCCGCCAATGCCGAAGCTGAGATGGCTGCTGCGAACGCTGAGCTTTCTGAGGCTCTCCCCATGATGGAGGCCGCCAAGGAAGCAGCTTCCAAGCTGAACAAGGATTCCATCAACACCGTCAAGGTGCTGGGTACTCCTCACGCCGCTGTCATGGACGTCGGTAAGGCGTGCCTGATCCTGCTGAAGGGTGAGTTCAAGAAGACCGAGTGGTAGAACGCCACCAAGCTCATGAACAATCCTCCTCAGTTCATTCAGATGGTCCTCGACTTCAAGGGCGAGACCATCGAGGAGAAGAAGCTTGAGGCTCTCAAGCCCCTCCTTGCTCAGGACCACTTCAACGCCACTCAGATGGCCAGGTACTCCGAGGCCGCTTCGTTCCTCTGCGCGTGGATCTGCAACATCGTCAACTATAACGGTATCTACAAGAAGGTCAAACCGCTACAGGATGCGGCCGAAGACGCCAACAAGATTGCTACCTCAAAGAAAGAGGAGCTTGCAGTCGTCATGGAGAAGGTGCGTGTCGCCAACGAGAAGGTCGATGCGCTCGAGAGCCAACTGGCCGAGGCAGAGGCATTCGCCGCCAAGGTCGAAGCCGACGCTCAGATCCTCGTTGATCAGCTCGATCTCGCCAACAGACTTGTCAATGGTCTCGCTGATGAGAACATCCGTTGGACTAGTAACGTCGCCATCTACAAGAAGGAGAAGATTACCATGATTGGTGATGCTCTCGTTTCCGCTGCCTTCGTCTCTTACATCGGTCCCTTCTCGTCTGCCTTCCGTAACGACCTCTGGCGTGATAGCTGGCTCGTTGATATCGCTGAGAGAAAGATTCCCGTCACTGAGGGCGTCGATCCTCTCAACGTGCTGTCTACTCCGACCGACCTCGCCACCTGGGGCAACCAGGGCCTGCCCGCCGATAGAGTCTCCCAAGAGAACGCCTCCATCGTCGTCTCTGGCAACAGATATCCTCTTATCATTGATCCTCAACTCCAGGGTCAGAAGTGGATCAAGGGCCGTGAGGGCGCCGACATGGTGCTCATGCAGCTCAGCCAGCCCGGCTGGCAGAGAAAGATCGAGCTCGCTGTCCAGACTGGTCAGGTGCTCATGATCGAAGCCATCGGTGAAGAAATCGACCCGCTCCTCGATCCCCTCCTCTCTCGTGCTTACGTCAAGAAGGGCCGCTCTTACGTTGTAAGAATCGGTTCCGAGGATGTTGAGCTGTCTTCGGGCTTCAAGCTCTACCTCCAGACCAAGCTCATCAACCCTCACTACAAGCCCGAGACGGCCGCTCAGTGTACGATCATCAACTTCATCGTCACGGAGTCCGGTCTCGAGGATCAGCTCCTTGCCCAGGTCGTGCGTGTCGAAAAGCCCGACCTTGAGGCGCGTAACGAGGAGCTCGTCAACGTTCAGAACGAGTTCCAGATCACTCTTGCCGGCCTCGAGTCTACTCTCCTTGCGAACCTCAACGCTGCCGATCCCGCCACCATCCTTGACAACAAGGACCTTATTGCCTCCCTCGAGCTGACTAAGGAAACTTCGAAGACCATCAAGGAGCAGCAGGCTGTTGCCAAGGAGACCTCTAAGGATATTAACACCTTGAGAGAGGTCTACAGTCGCGTCGCCGCTGAGGGTGCCATACTTTACTTCTTGCTGATCACCCTTAGTGTCGTTGACCCTATGTACCAGTACTCTCTTGAGTCCTTCTCGACCTTCTTCTTCAAGGCTATCGAGAAGACCGAACAGTTCGAGGAGGAAGAGCAGCGTGTGGTTGCCCTCCGTGAGATGATCCGTATGACTATCTACCAATGGGTGTCTCGCGGTCTCTTCGAGCGCCACAAGCAGATCTTCCTGTCCCAGCTGACCTTCCGTCTCATGCAGAAGAAGATCCTTACCGTCGAATACTCTGAGAAGGAGATGTTCTTCCTACTTAACTGCCCTGCAAAGTCTGACGTTCCCAACCCGCTCCGTGAGTGGCTGCCTGACCTGTCCTGGTACACTATGCAGAGGCTCGTTGAGCTCGAGGGCTTCGAGTCCTTCGCCCAGAACGTCGAAAAGGAGGCGCCCAAGAAGTTCGAGGACTGGTACAACGAGATCGATCCCGAGAACGTCAAGCTGCCTCTCGACTGGCGTAAGCTTGAGCAGATGCCTTTCCAGAAGCTGCTCGTCGTGCGCGTGCTCCGTCCCGACAGAATGACGACCGCGCTGAACAACTTCATCCAGAAGACGCTGCCCAACGGTATCGACTACGTCGAGTGCGACTCCACTGCGTCGCCCTTCCAGATCCTGTACTCCTCGTACTTGGATTCGACGCCTACCACTCCCATCTACTTCATCCTCTCGGCGGGTGCCAACCCCGTCGTCGATGTCGAGAACCTCGCGAGAAAGGTCGGTGTCGACCCTGCCAAGATGCTCAAGACCTGCGCCCTCGGTGACGGTATGGACGTCGTGGCCAACAACTACCTTGACCAAGGCCACAAGGATGGTCTCTGGATCTTCCTCCAGAACATTCAGCTCATGCCCGATTTCCTCAAGGAGCTCGAGAAGAGACTCGACGCCTATGCCATGGAGGGCTCCAACCAGTCCTTCAGACTCTTCGTGTCCTCGGATCCCGTCGCCGGTATCCCCATTGGTCTCCTTGAGCGTGCCATTAAGCTCACCAACGAGCCGCCTCAGGGTCTCAAGGCCAACATGAAGCGTGCCTGGTCCTCGTTCAACCGCGAGGAGATCGATGAGAAGGACGCCAGGATCAAGACCATCCTCTTCGCTCTCTGCTACTTCCACTCAGTCATGCTTGAGAGAAGAAAGTTCGGCCCCAAGGGCTGGAACAGAGCCTATCCGTTCAGTGCGGGTGACTTGAAGGACTCAGCCACTGTGCTCAACAACTATCTTGAGACCAACGCTTCGTCCGGCAAGATCCCTTGGGACGATCTCAGATATATCTTCGGTGAGATCATGTACGGTGGTCACATTACCGATGATTGGGATCGTATTCTTTGCGCTTCCTACCTCGACCAGGTCATGAAGGAAGATCTGCTTGAAGAAGCCGAGCTCTTCCCCTTCGTTGAGCGTGAAATGTTCCGCTGCCCTACTCCCTCGCCCTATGACCGCTACCACGAGTTCATCCGTGAGGCGCCTCCAGAAACGCCTAACGCCTATGGTCTCCACTCCAACGCTGAGATCGATTTCAGAACGAAGCAGTGCGTGACCCTCTTCACGATCCTCCAAGAGATCCAGCCGAGAGGTGGCGCCAGTGCCGGACTCGGCAACCCGCTCCAGGAGCGCGTGCAGGAGTTCATGGTCAAGGTGTCCGACGATGCTGCTCTTGACAGCAACAAGCTGAACATCGACGAGATCGTCAACAGAATCGGAGACGATGGCAGATCTCCTTACCAGAACTCTTTCCTCCAAGAGGCTGCCTACATGAACGCCCTCATCTTCGAGGTCGTTTCCTCTCTCGCTGACATTTCCCTTGCCTTCAAGGGTGAGTTGACGATGACTGCCGATATGGAGACGCTCATGAACTCCATCTTCATGAACAGAGTCCCCGGCACTTGGGAGAAGCTTGCCTTCCCGTCCCAGAGAGGCCTCCTGTCCTGGTTGGACAACGTGAAGCAGAGACTCGATCAGCTCAACCTCTGGAAGGATGACCCTACCAAGACCCCGCCTCTGCCGGTTACCTTCCTCAACAGACTGTTCAACCCTCTGTCGTTCCTCACGTCTATCATGCAGATCTACTCCAAGGAGAAGGCCTCCGAGCTCAACAAGCTCCAGATCTACACGAACGTGCAGAAGAAGCTCTACTGGGAGGAGGATCTTCCTCCTTGCAAGGACGGTGCCTACACTTGGGGCTTCCAGGTCGAAGGTGCCCGCTGGGAGCCTTCCGTCGGCCAGCTCGAAGAGTCTCTTCCCAAGAAGAGCTTCTCCGTCGTGCCCGTGGTACAGTGCGTTGCCGGTCCTCTGCCTGAGGTCGGCAAGGAGGAGAAGGGTATCTACAAGTGCCCCGTCTACAAGACTGAGGCTCGTGGCGCTACCTACGTGTTCCCCGCTCAGCTCAAGACAAAGCACCCGCCTGCCAAGTGGGTCATTGCCGGTGTCGCCATCATCCTCGATGTCGAAGGTATCTCGGACTCGTATGCTCCTGGCAAGCAGTCCCCGCTGCAGTGAGCATGCTGAGGGCTGACTGAACCTAGCCTCAGTCAGTTAAGCATTAACTTACAAACGAGTAATCTATAATAATTCTTGCACACAAATCT
>Ga0115102_10933446_pt1 | contig 14025 bp, 13 predicted proteins | sample MBTome_5_FD_89644 | JGI IMG/M metagenome (GOLD analysis project Ga0115102, IMG submission 89644) | Marine eukaryotic communities from Pacific Ocean to study complex ecological interactions - MBTS_5May14_M2_3um Metatranscriptome... | ecosystem: Environmental > Aquatic > Marine > Oceanic | place... | reverse complement strand
TCAAAATCTAAAAAATGGCAATGTCACCAAGAGCCAAATGGATGGGCGCCTAGATTGGCGAATCATTCGGCTTAGGAGAGTACGAGGGGATGGAAGTCTTTAAAGGCTCCTCTCAAGCTTTATTCGATGCATTCTTTAAGGGAGAAGGTCCCGCGAGAATTTTCGTCTACCATCAATCCCCATACAAAGTCACCGAGTCAGGTGAGATTGTAGAGACTGGAGGCCACAAGGAGTTCCATGTCACTGATGGTGAGAAGGTTAAGCTCAAGGGCAAAGGTGTTTACTTCCTTAGAAACACTACCAACGATAGACCTATCAACCAACAGGGTACCAATGACAACGATGTCCTGTTCGGTGAGATCTCTGAGCATACCGTTACTTCCCTCAACACCATTATCAATCAGGTCTACAAACCATTGATTGATAGACATGATGAGTGGGGTCTCTGTGACGATGAGCACCAGAAGGAGTTCACCACTGTCTTCGACAAGTTCGCTAACGAACTCAGAGAGGCCTTGAAGTCCCTTCAAAACAACATCAACCTTGAGCAATACGACCGCAAGTGGGAGTAAGAGGCCAAGAATGTCCACAACAACAGAGCTCTCAACAATGAGATGATCAATGAGTTCGAGAAGATCTTCAATGAGTGGTCTGAGAAGATCTCTGAAGCTCTCGAGGGCGCTGATGCTGAGAAGAAAGACCGCAAGGATGATGGTCCCAAGGACGAGCTCGACTACTGGAAGCAGAGAATGAGAAAGCTTACCGGTATCTCCGAGCAACTCAGAAGCAAGAACTGTAGAACTGTTTACGATGTTCTCACTCAAGCTTCCCAAAACCCAGGCGAGAACGCTGGAAAGCCAAGAGACAAGATCTACCTTGCCACCTCCAAGTGGAGATCCATTGAGCTTAGAGTCACCGAAGCCCTCAATGAGGCTAAAGACAACGTCAAGTATCTTTAGACCCTTGAGAAATTCATCGAGCCACTCTACAATGGAAACCCAGAGACTATCAAGGATACCCTCCCAGCTCTGATGAACAGTATCAAGATGATTCACACCATCGCCAGATACTACAACACCAACGAGAGAATGACCGGACTCTTTGTTAAGATCACCAACCAGATGATCATTCAATGCAAGTACAACATTCTTAACTTCAGAAGAATCAGAAGGGGCGAGACCAGCAAGAAGGGTCCAATGACCGATGATGTTCTTTGGGATCATGAGCAATATCCACCAGATGAGCTCATCCCAATGCTCCAAAGCTGCATTGAGCTTAAGGTTGCCTATGTCAAGCAATACGAGTTCACCAAGGAGCGTCTTATGAACATGCCAAAGGGTAAGCAATTCGAGTTCTCTCCAAACCAGATCTTTGGAAGATTCGAACTCTTCTGCAGGAGAATTACCAAGCTCATCGAGCTCTTCTCCACCATCAACCAGTTCAAGACCTTAGAGAAGCACAACCTTGAGGGTATCACGCCAATCCTTGAAACCTTCGACAAGTTCGTCATCTCTTTCAAGAAGAAGAACCACAAGTTGCTTGAGTTCAGCATCAACACCTTCGATAGAGATTTTGTCGAGTTCAACGTCGGAGTCTCCTCAGTCGAGACTGATCTCCAGCACTACATCGATAGAAACTTTGAAGTTATCTCCAGCATCGAGGACTCCTTGAAGCTTTTGAGAAAGTTCAAGTCTATCCTCCACAGAGAGAACCTTAGAAATGGCCTTAACTCCAAGTACACTATCTTGTTCCACAACTACGGTAAAGAGATCAGTGATATCGAGGAGCAATATCAAAAGTACAAGAACAATCCTTTGATTGTCAGAAACTTGCCAACTGTCTCTGGTAGCATCACCTGGTCCAGACATCTATTCCATAGAATCTCTGGTCCAATGGAGCAATTCCCATAGGAGTTGATCAAGCAGAAAGAGTCCAAGAGATTCGTCAAGATGTACAACAAGATCGGTTACACTCTCTTCTCCTTCGAGTATCTCTGGAGATAAAAATGGTCCCATGAGGTCGAGAAGGCTAAGGCTGGTCTTCAAGCTACCCTCATAATCCGTCATCCAGAGAACAACAAGCTTTACGTCAACTTCGACTCTGAGATTCTCACTCTCATCAGAGAAGCCAAGTGCCTCTCAAGAATCGGAATTGATATTCCAGAAGCTGCCAAAATCGTTCTTTTGTAGGAAGATAAATTCAAGATGTACAACAACGAGCTCCAATTCGTCCTCAGAGAGTACGACCGTATCGTCAACAAGATCAGACCAAACACCAAATCTCTTCTTGTGCCACATCTTGAGGATCTTGAGTACAAACTCAGACCAGGTATGGTCACTTTGACCTGGACTTCCATGAATATTGATGGCTATCTCCATCACGTTCATCAAGGTCTTGCCAAGCTCGAGCAACTCATTATCAACATCAACGATATCATGGAGAACAGAATTGAGAACAACCTTAAGAGTCTCTCCAAGACCGTTCTTGTCAACCTCCCTCAAGATGCTCAGACCTTCACTCTTGACGCATTCGTCGAGATGCAAGAAGAGTGGATCAAAGAGGAGTCCGAGAAACTCAAGTCCAAGAACTACGAGGTCGAAGGTGCAGTCGAGGATCTTATCCAGACAATTTGCTCCTATCAGCTTGACCAGCATGTTGAGCCAATCTCCGCTGAGGAAATTCAAAAGCTCTCCAAATATTACAACTGGTCCATGTATCAAGCTCTTCTCCATGCCACCAAGTATTCTCTAAACTAGATGAAAGAGAGAATCTGTGGTAGAAGAAACATGCCAAAGCAAATCTTGAAGCCATTCTTTGAGGTCGATGTCCACCTTGAGGGTGACACCTGTACTCTTAAGCCAACTCTTGACGAGGTCCAGAGCGCCATTAACAGAGCTGCTAGTCACGTCCTTAAGTCTACCAAGAATGTCCAAAACTGGAACCAGAAGGATCAACCAGAGGAAGACAGAGAGCCATTCTATGACTGGATTGCCAAGGATAAGGAAATCGTTAAGGTTATCCTTCTCCTTACCGGTTCCATCCAGGGAACCAAGAACAACGTTGTCAAGTTCCTTGAGAGCTTCGAGAAGTACAACTGGCTCTGGAAGAGAAAGATTGATGAGACCCTCAAGAAATTCAACTCCTCCAACCCACAACTTGAGGACTTCGAAGAGAAGCTCAGAGAATTCACCGGACATGAGACTGAAATTGGCCATATTCCCGCCTAACATCAAATTGGTGCTCTCAGTCTCAAAACCGACAATGTCAAGACCGGTCTCAAAAAGTGGATTGAACAATGGAAAGATGCTTACGCCAAGGATCTCCACAAGAGAGCCAGTACCATGCTTGAGTCTCTCACTGATGATATCAAGTAGATCAAACTCAAGATCGAGAAACCAGCTAAGGATATTGATTCCCTTGGTAACGTCATGCAAGCTCTTGAGGAGATCAGAAAGAAGGAATCTGAGATCGAAATCCAATTCAGACCAGTCATCGAGATGTACAATCTTCTCGACACTTACCTCCCAGAGGTTATGGAGAAAGAAGAGATGGACGCATCTACCATCCTTGATAAAGATTGGGGACAATTGGTCCAACAGGCTGTTGGAGTCAGAAATGAGCTCCAAGGTCAACAAGCCACCTTCAAGAAAGACCTCATCGAGGGTATCAGCGTATTGGTCGATGATGTCCAAGATTTCAGAAAGAATTTCGAGAAGAACGGTCCTATGGTTACCGGTATTGAGCCAAAGGAAGCCTTGAACAGACTTAGAATGTTCTCTGATGAATACGGAATCAGAAAGAGAAAGTTTGATTCTTACAACGCTGGTGAAGGACTTTTCGGTCTCCCACATCAAAGCTATCCAGAACTCGTTAAGACCCAACAGCAAATTGAGCTCCTCGACAAACTCTACAACTTGTACTCAAAGGTCAAGGATACCATTGCTAAGTGGAAGGATATCACTTGGACAGAGATCAAGGAGGAAATCAAGAATATGACTGATCAAATCGAGGTCTTCGCAAGAGACTGCAACAAGCTTCCAGGTGTCCTCAAGGGTTGGGATGCCTATAAGGAACTTAAGTAAGAGATTGATGATATGACTGAGATCATTCCATTGGTTGACAATCTTGCTAACCCATCCATCAGACCAAGACATTGGGAAGAAGTCATTGAGATGACCAAGGAGCCAATTCCATATGACAGTGAGACTTTCACTCTCTCTCAACTCCTTGCTGCCCCAATCTTGAACTTCAAAGATGATATTGAGGATATCACCGACTCTGCTGGTAAGCAATTGAAGCTCGAGAAAGAACTCAATGAAGTTATTGCTGCTCATTGGGAAGTTGCTGAGCTCGAACTCAAGACCTGGAAGGGTGTTGATGCTCCTTGCACACTTGGTGGTAACATTCAAGATGTTCAAGAGAAGCTTGAAGAGCACATCATGGCACTCAACTAGATGAACGCTATGAGATACGTCACTCCATTCAAGTCCGTCGTCACTGAGAAGATCGCTCTTCTTTCCGATGTCGCTGATATTGTCGAGAAGTGGCTTAAGGTCCAAACTCTCTGGACTAACCTCGTATCTGTCTTCACCTCCGGTGATATCGCCAAACAGATGCCAACTGAGTCCAAGAAGTTCAAGGGTATTGATAAACAATGGCTCAAGATCATGGAGAGAGCTGCTGAGCAAAAGAACGTCATTCAATGCTGCACCAACGATATCTTGAAGAACTCCCTTGGAGGTCTCCAAGAGGGACTTGAGGTCTGCCAGAAGAAGCTTGAGAACTATCTCGAAACCAAGAGAAACGTCTTCCCAAGATTCTATTTCTGCTCCAATTCCGACTTGCTCAAGATCTTGTCCGTTGGTTCCGATCCAAACGCTGTCCAAGATGACTTCGAGAAGCTTTTCGATGCCATCAATAGAGTCTCTTTCGACGAGACCGACAGAAAGCTCATTGTTGAGATTACTCAGCTCATGAGAGGACAAGAGGAGAACATTCAACTCCAAGAAGGTGTCAGAGCCGAGGGTAACATTGAGGAGTGGCTCGTCAAACTCCAAAATGAAATGCAAAGATCAGTCAGACAAATCTGCGCTAGAGGTGCACAAGACTGCATGTCTATGCCACACAGAGAATTCATCGACTCTTATCAATCCCAGATTTCACTTCTCGGTATTCAAATGCTTTGGACTGAGAAGGTCGATGACTGCCTCTCCAGAAGTCAAAAAGAGAGACTTGTCGAGCTCGACAAGAAGAAGAAGGACATCAACAACCTCATGGCCCAACTCACCCAAATGTGTCTTGAGGATATGAACCCACTCAAGAGAATGGCCGTCGAGACAATTGTTACCATTCATGTGCATCAAAAGGAAATCTTCGATGAAATCCACGCAGATTGCAAACAACACAAGATCAAGGACGGTAACGATTTCTCGTGGACCAAGAACACCAGAGTTGCTTGGAGAACAGAGGATGGTGAAGTTTCCCTCAAGGTCACTGATATTGAGTTCACTTATTCCTATGAGTTCCTTGGAGCCAAGGAGAGACTTTGTATTACTCCTCTTACCGATAGATGCTATATCACCCTTTCCCAGGCTCTCGGTATGCTTTATGGTGGTGCTCCCGCAGGACCAGCTGGTACCGGTAAAACAGAGACTGTCAAGGATCTCGGAAGAACTCTCGGTATTTTCGTCGTCGTAACCAACTGCTCTGATGAGCATAAATACAGAGATATGGCCAAGATCTTCAAGGGTGTTTGCCAATCTGGTCTCTGGGGTTGCTTCGATGAGTTCAACCGTATCTCTCTCGCTACCCTCTCTGTCGTCGCCGCTTAGGTCGAGTCCATCACTCAAGCCAAAAAGCAAGACGCCAAGAGATTCATGTTCCCAAATGAGGAGAAACCAATCGTCCTCATCAAGGCATGCGCTTACTTCATCACAATGAACCCAGGTTATGCTGGTCGTCAAGAGCTCCCAGAGAACCTTAAGGTTTTGTTCAGAAGTGTAAGTATGATGGTTCCTGACAGAAGAGTTATTATCATGGTCAAGCTCGCATCTGTCGGTTACTCTACTTTCGTACCATTGGCCAAGAAATTCAATGTGCTCTACAAACTTTGCGAAGAGCAATTGTCCAAGCAACGTCATTATGATTTCGGTCTTAGAAACATTCTTTCCGTACTCAGAACTGCCGGTAACTCCAAGAGAGAAGAACCACCAGGTGCTGATGAGGAAATGATCATGGCCCGTACCTTGAGAGATATGAACTTGTCCAAGTTCGTCGCTCAAGATATTCCACTTTTCCTTTCTCTCCTCAGAGATATCTTCCCAGCTCAGACTGATATTAAGAAGAAGACCTATAAGGAAGTCGAGGGAGCCGTCAGAAAGCTCTTGAGAGAGAACAACTTGTTAGATAAGCCACAATGGTTCATCAAGATTATCCAGCTCTATGAGACATCCGTCGTAAGACACGGTTTCATGGTTGTCGGTACCGTAGGATGCGGTAAGACTACCATTATGAACACCTTGACCGAAGCTCTCACTGAATGTGGTACTCAACACAAGTAAGTTAGAATGAACCCAAAATCCTTCACTGGTCAACAGATGTATGGTGTGATGAACACCGTCACTGGTGAGTGGGTTCCAGGTGTTTATTCCCAAATCTGGAAGCAATGCAACGACAAAAAGAAGAAGCATGTTTCTTGGATCGTTTGTGATGGTCCAGTCGATGCCATTTGGATTGAGAACCTCAACACCGTACTCGACGATAACAGAATCCTCACTCTTGCCAATGCTGAACGTATCCCAATGACAGATAACTGCAAGATGACATTCGAGGTCGAGAACTTGAACAACGCTTCTCCAGCTACCGTCTCAAGATGTGGTATCATCTACGTCTCTACCACCGATCTCAGTTGGTAACCACTTATCACTACCTATGGTACCGACAGAGCTCAAGACAAACTCAGCTGCAACCCAGAGGAGGCCACCTGGCTTCATGATTTGTGCCAAAAGTACATTGAGAAGGAGGGCGTACACGACTTGTTCAACGTCTTGGACAGAGACTACAACTACGTCATGCCAACCCCACCAGTCGTTAGAATCAACCAATTCCTTAACCTCTTGTGGGCCCTTCTTTCCAAGTATGTTGATGCCGGAGAGACTGTTGACAAGGCTGCATTCGAGAAACTGTTCATCTACTGCCTCGCTTGGGCCCTTGCCGGTCTTTTCGAGAATGAAGACAGAGAGAAGTTCCACAAATATCTCGAGAGCAAAAACGCCCCACTTCCACCAATCTCTGCGCAGAGAAGTTCCGTTGACAAAGAGACTGTCTTTGACTACTATGTTGATGAGACCACCAAGCAATGGAAACTTTGGGAGGCTGAAAGCTGGACTCCTCCAAAGAGAATTAAGTTCTCTCAGCTTCTTATCCCAACTGGTGACTCCACTAGAGTTGAGTATATCGTCAACAAGGTTGCTAACCTTCCAGACATGAGACACGAGAGAAGAAAGGAGCCAGGACACAGAAACGCCCTTCTTGTCGGAGGTCCAGGTACCGCCAAGACCTCTAACCTCGTCATTTACTGCAGCAAGTTCGATCCAGAAGAAATGCTCTTCAAGAGAATCAACTTCTCCAGTGCCACCACTCCATATAACTTCCAAGAGTCTATCGAAGCTGAAGTTGAGAAGAAACAAGTCAGAACTTTCACCCCACCAGGTGGTAAGAGAATGACCGTCTTCTTGGATGATGTCTCCATGCCTTTCGTCAACCTTTGGGGTGATCAAATTACTCTTGAGATTACCAGACAGCTCATTGAGCAGAAAGGTTTCTATTTCCTCTCCAAGGATGAGCGTGGATACTTCAGAGGTATTGAGAAAATGCAATTCCTCGCTGCCATGAACCATCCAGGTGGTGGACGTAATGATATTCCACATAGATTGAAGAGACACTTCTTCTCAATCAACATGACCCCACCATCCTAGAGATCCATTGAGAATATCTATGGTAGAATCCTCGAGATTCTTTTCAACCCTAAGAAGTATTCTCCAGAAGTCATCAACATGAGACCATACCTCATTGATGCCACCATCTCTATTTGGGATGCCGTCAAGAGAAGACTTTTGCCAACCCCAACTAAGTTCCATTACACTTTCAATATTCGTGAGCTTGCTCGTGTTTTCTAGGGTATCTGCAATGTTGCCGAAAAGCCAGAATACAAAGTTATCGAGTCTTGCTCCAACGTGAAGGAAAAGATGAGACCCGAACTCTTCCTTATCGGTCTATGGAGACATGAGTGCGACAGAACATTTATCGATAAGCTTATCAGTAACAATGATAAGAAAACTTTCAGTGATATGCTCGACAGAGTCACCAAAGAGAAATTCAGAGAATCTCTCGGCTTTGATGATGAACAACTCATGACCAACATGCTCTTCGCCGACTTCCAAAGAGAAGATAAATACGATGAGTATGGTGAGCTCGAAGCTGAGGCTCCATTCGTTTACGAGGCTGCCCCAGATATCGAGAGTATTAGAAAGAGAGCCATGGTAAGAATGGGAGATTACAATGAGAAGTACCCATCCAAAGCTATGAACCTCGTCATCTTCGATGATGCTCTTAAGCACTTGCTTAGAATCACAAGAATCATCAACTCTCCAAGTGGAAACATCCTTCTAGTAGGTGTCGGTGGTTCAGGTAAACAGTCCTTGACCAAACTCGCTGCCTTCATCTGTAAGCATGTTTTCTTCCAGATTTCTCTTACCAAGAGTTACAATGATAACAACCTTAAGGATGATATCAAGAACCTTTACAGAGAAGCTGGTCCAGCCGGTAAACAAGTTGCCTTCATCATGACTGATTCCGAAATTAAATCAGAGACTTTCCTTGAAGCCATCAACAGTATGCTTGCCACTGGTGAAATCCCCGGTCTTATTCCAAAGGATGAGAAGGATGTTTTCTGTCTCGAATCCAAGAATGTCTATACCAAGGAAATGGGTAAGGGTTACGAACCAAATCTCCTCGAGCTCTGGATCTACTTCATCAACAGAGTCAAGGATTGCCTTCATATGATCCTCGCCTTCTCCCCAGTAGGTACCAAATTCAGAGATAGATCCCAAAAGTTCCCATCTCTGTTCTCGCAGTGCTCAATCGACTGGTTCCTCCCCTGGCCCGAGGATGCATTGGTTGCTGTATCTCACAAATACTTGGATAATTTCAAGATGGATGCCACCAAGAGTGTGAGAGAAGAGCTTGAGAAGCACATGGGTAAATGCCACGACTTGGTTACCGAAGTCTGCGAAATTTACTTCCAAAGAATGAGAAGACATGTCTATGTCACTCCAAAGAGTTATCTTTCCTTCATTGACCTCTACAAGGAAGTCTACACGAAGAAGTATGACGGTATTGATGTTGAAGAGGTTTAGATCGTTTCCGGTCTCTCCAAACTTAAGGAAGCCTCTCAGGGTGTAGAGGAACTCAAGGTTGACTTGAAGAAAGAAGAAATCAAACTTAAGGAGGCATCTGATGTCACCGACAAGCTCCTTAAAGAGCTTGAAGTTGAGAACAGAAAAGCTAAAGAAAAGGCCGATGAGTGCTCTATCGTCGCCGAGAACTGTAACAACCAGAAAGTTGAAATTATGGCAGAAAAAGATTAAGCAGATAAAGATCTGCAGGTAGCGCTGCCGTTCTTGCGGCGAGCAGAAGCTGCTGTAGATTCCATCAAACCCGGTGATATTAATGAGCTGAAGGGTATGAGACAAGCTGTAGATACCACTAGACTGATTATGGACACCATCCATATTCTGTTCCAGCGTCCACTTGACCCAGTCAAACCAAAGGCAATGAACATTTTGAAACAGGAATGCCCATTCGTCAACGACTCCTTTGACAACTGCACCAAGATGACTCTCTCAAGTGCTCTCTTCTTGAAGGATCTATTTGATTTCTCCAACAATGAGAAAGATAACATTAATGAGGAGACCATTGAGCTTTTAGAGCCATATCTTCTTTTCTAGGCTCCAGATGGTAGAGAAATCTTCACCGGTGCTGTCGCTAAGAAATCCTCTTCTGCACTTGAAGGTATGTGCGTTTGGGCTGCTGCTATGAGTGACTATCATAAGCAATCCAAGATCGTCAAGCCAAAGCTCAGACTTCTCGAAGTCAAGATGGCTCAGCTTAAAGAAGCCGAGGAGAACCTTGCTGCTGCCGAGTCTGAGCTCGCTGAAGTAACAGCTCTTAAAGAACGTCTTAGACAAAAGTTCGACGCCCAAATGGCAGAGAAAAATGCTCTCTTGGAGAAAGCAACTAAGACAAGAAGGAAGATGGACTAAGCAAACAGACTTATCAACTCCCTTCAAGATAACAAGGAAAGATGGATTCAAACTGCAAACGAATTCAAATCTTTGAAACAGAGATTGGTAGGTGATGTAGCCAAGGCTTGTGCTTTCGTCTCTTACTGCGGTCCATTCAATGCCGATTTCCGTGCCAAGCTCCTCGACGAGTACTTCCACGGTGATCTCATTGCCAAAGCCATTCCAGTATCTGAGGATCTCCAATTGACTGAATTCTTGGTCGATGCTGCCACAGTAGGAGAATGGAATCTTGAGGGTCTTCCACCAGATGAACTCTCCATCCAGAACGGTATCATGGTTACCAGATCCTCCAGATACCCACTCATGATTGATCCACAAGGTCAAGCCATTCACTGGATCAGGACCAGAGAACCACTTCTCCTTTCCCAAAACACCATCATCACCCTCAGTCATCCAAATCTCAAGGATGCCCTCAAATTCCCACTCCAAGAAGGTTTCCCAGTCCTTATTGAGTCCATTGAGAACGAGGTCGACCCAATGCTTGATCCAATTCTCGAAAGACAAATTATCGTCAAAGGTAGAAACAAGCTTATTAGAATTGCTGATCAGGAAATGGACTATGATGACAAGTTCAGACTCTATATGACTTCTCGTCTTGCCAACCCTCATTTCTCTCCAGAGCTTGCTGCCAAAGCAACTATTATCGATTTCACTGTCACACAGGGCGGTCTTGAGCAACAGCTTCTTGGTCGTTTGATCGGTAAAGAGCAAAAGTCTCTCGAAGAATAGCTTACCCAACTCCAAGAAGAGGTAACTAGCAACACCAAGATTCTTAAGACCCTTGAGGATCAGCTCCTCTACAAACTCGCCACCGTCGAAGGTTCCCTCCTGGATGATGTCGAGATTATCGATGTATTGGCTACCATTAAGACCAAATCTAAGGAAGTCAACGAAAAGCTTGTTGAGGCTAGAGAAAAGAAGATCGAAATTAATGAGAAGAGAGAACTCTTCAGACCAGTCGCAGCAAGAGGTGCCGTGTTGTACTTCTGTATTGTCGAGATGACTCTCGTCAACTGGATGTATAACACTTCCCTGACCCAGTTCCTCGGTCTTTTCGATTATGCCATTGATGCTTCACCAAAAGCTCAATTGGTTAAGGATAGAGTTCAGATCATCATCAACTGGCTCACTAGAAGAACCTACCGATATATTAACAGAGGTCTCTTCGAGAGAGATAAGGTCACATTCAAACTCATGATGTCCACTAAGATCCTTATCAAAGACGGCAGACTTACGCCAGCAGATGTAGGCCTTCTTCTGAAAGCAGGTGGTGGTATCGATGATAGAAGCAAGCCATTCCAGTGGATGGAGCAGAAGACTTGGCTCAACCTTAAAGCCTTGTCCAAGCACAAGTTCGCCAACGACCACACCTTCTTCTTCAAGGAGCTCCCAGATAGAATCACCAGAAATGATCAAATCTGGAGAAAGTGGATTGATGAGAACGAGCCAGAGAAGACTCCAGTCCCAGACTACGAGGAGAAGATCAGCGCCGACCAAAACATCGGCCACTTCATCCATCTCTGCCTTGTCAGATCCATGAGAGAAGACAGAACAGTACTTGCCAGTAACATGTTCATTAGAGAAGTGCTCGGTGAAGAGTTCGTCCAACCAGTCACTGATCAAATCTTCGAGATCTTCGAAGAGACCAAGACCAACGTTCCAGTCTTGTACTTGCTCTCCAAGGGTGCCGATCCAACTGGTGCTATTGATGAGTATGCCAAGAAGAAGAAGCAATTCCCAACTGGTAAGGTCTCCATGGGAGAGGAAATGGAAATCCCAGCCGCTTCTCTTATTGAAACAGGTATGGCTGCCGGTAAGTGGGTTGTCCTTAACAATTGTCACTTGAGTCTTGAATTCATGGCTGAAATGGAGGATATCCTCAATCCAAAAGATAAGGAAGTACACGAAGATTTCAGACTTTGGATCACTTGTGAGCCTCACAATGAATTCCCACTTGGTCTCCTCCAAATGGCCATTAAGGTCACAACCGAGCCACCAAAGGGTCTCCAAGCCGGTCTCTCTAGAACTTTCAACACCATGGTCAACCAAGACTTCCTTGAGAAGGTCGAGCCATATGACAAGTGGAGATCCCTCGTCTTCTCTATTTGCTTCATGCACTCCGTTGTCCAAGAGAGAAGAAAGTTCGGACCACTCGGTTTCTGTATCGCTTATGAGTTCAACAACGCCGATTTGGAAGCCTCCCTTCTATACATTGACAAGCATCTCACTATGTCTGCTGCCCTTAACATTCCTTACTCCTGGAAAGCTATGCAGTACATGGTCTGCCAAGTACAATATGGTGGTAGAATCACTGATGATCTCGACAGAGATACCTTCATTACCTACGGTAACCTTTGGGTCCAAGAGACTATCTTCCAGCCAAACTACTGCTTCAACAACCTTGTCACTGAATTCACCTATCAGATTCCAGACACTATTGAGCACGTCAGATTCCTCGAGTTCATCGCCACCATGCCAGGAAAAGACAGTCCACCAATCTTCGGTCTCCATCCAAATGCCGATCTTACTTTCAGACTTAAAGAGTCTCTCGAAATGATCGCTGTACTGATTGATACCCAACCCAAAGATTCCGGTGGTGGCTCTGGTAAGTCCCGTGAAGAGGAGGTCAAGGAGAAGATTGAGAAGGAATTGCTTCCCCAACTTCCACCAGACTTCATCATTCTCGATGTCAGAGAGAGATTGAAGCATCTTAAGGGACCAAGAGGTATTGGTGACCCAGAGACTGTTCCATTGAACATCTTCCTCAGACAGGAGATCGATAGATTCCAGATGATCTTGACCATCGTCAGAACCTCCATGCAAAACATGATCGATGCCATCGAGGGTACCATTATCATGACTCCAGACATCGTCGACTCCATCGGCGCCGTCCATGATTTCAGAGTCCCACGTAAGTTCCAGTTCGATCCAACAGGTGCCGAAATCTCCTGGATGACTCCATCCCTCGCCGGTTGGATCAAGGGTCTCTTGGATAGACACTACCAGCTCAACAACTGGATCAGCAAGGAGCGCCCACCATCCTACTGGCTCACCGGTTTCTTCAACCCACAAGGTTTCCTTACTGCCATGAAGCAGGAAGTTACCAGAATCAAGAAGACCTGGGCTCTTGATGCCGTCGAGTACACCACCGATGTCATCAAGGAAGTCATTCAGGGCGATGACGGTAGAATCGAGGGTAAGGCCATTACTCCTCCAGCGGAGGGTGTTTACATCCATGGTCTCTATCTTGAAGGTGCAGGATGGAACAGAACCGAGAGAAGACTTGAGGACTCCAACCCTAAGGAGCTCTTCTATCAGTTCCCAATCATCCACGTCGGCGCCGTTTGCACAACTCCAAACCCCAACGAAAGAGGTGGTGGTGCACAGGCCATGCTCACCAATCTCGCAAAGACTTGCTTCTCATGCCCCGTCTACAAATATCCAAAGAGAAACGACAAGTACCTCATCTTCAGTTGCTATCTTAAGGCTGAGGCTGCCGGAGCTCCAAGCTCTGCCAACAAGGGACTTACTGCTCCGATGAAGTGGAGACTTTGCGGTGCATGCCTCCTTTGTACGAAGGAATGAGCACATTCATATAGGTTTTAATAAAATCTATCTTAAACAAGTATTAAGAAATTTCTAACTTTAAAATATAATATCC
>Ga0115102_10886259_pt1 | contig 14033 bp, 1 predicted proteins | sample MBTome_5_FD_89644 | JGI IMG/M metagenome (GOLD analysis project Ga0115102, IMG submission 89644) | Marine eukaryotic communities from Pacific Ocean to study complex ecological interactions - MBTS_5May14_M2_3um Metatranscriptome... | ecosystem: Environmental > Aquatic > Marine > Oceanic | place... | reverse complement strand
TCTATGCAGTAGATGCTTCGAAGTAGTTCGAGTTCAACGGGGCAAATTTTGAACACGACGAGGATCATCTGCTAATACAATTACATTAAAACTCCACCATGGCAACTGGCCCTGGACATACTCAAGCCTTTCCAGCGTCACCATCGGCCTATTCTTCCTTGGAAAGCAACAATAGAAGTGGTAGAAGCAGAATGAACTGGGAACCCGTTAGGAGTCGGTTGACCGGAAACGATTTAGATGACGCGTTGGCAGCTGCCCGAGAACTCCGTGAAGGTATCGAAATTGTCCACACTGTCGAATTCCCCTTGATGTTGTCGGCGTTACTACCAGCCTTTTCGACAATCTTAGCAACCAACCCCAACCCCCACAACGTCAAGGAATCGACGAATAACTCTCTGGCGAATAGAGTAGCAGCAACCCCCATAACGAAGGAGAAGCAACTTCCACCAACCAAACAAAGCCGCTCCGACGAAACTTCGCCGTCATCGAAGAACGACATTAAATCACAGCAACAACAACACTATCGTCACTACCAATTGCGAAATACCATTCTGGAAATAATTAGTCGGATGCCTAGTAACGAGGTACTTCGGCCTCATGCACCCCATTTGGTAGCAGTCGCGCTCGATGTACTGATACATCGTCGGGATTACGAAGAAAATGCGTTATTAGCGTCCCGGATTATCTTTGATTTGTACAAGGCATACAAGAGTTTACCGCAGGATTACATTCAACCTGCTCTAGATTTTGTTGTCTCGGCCTACAAGACCCTTCCAGGGGCGGTACAACGAAGCTTCTCGTTCCAAGTACTTGCCACTACTAGCTCAAGTATGGACTCGAATAGGCATCCGGAAAAGGACCCTTCGACAGCTCCTGGCAGTCCTCCAGGTGACAAGAAAGACGAATCATCATCTGATGTTCTCTCATCATCCAATAGTAAAGATGGAAACATTGCCAAACACGCAGAAGTAATAAAGATGGTCACGACTGATATAGATACAACACAACCGATTGGATACAATAATCCAACCGTAAGGATGGAATCAGCAGGTGTTGCTACCACCAAGACGCCTCTATCGTCGTTTCGTCAAGTCTCTCTGTCTCCGCGATCAAATGCATCCTTTCGGGTACTCACCGAATGGCCACTCATCATTATGCTCATGTTTCAATTATATCCGAAATTTGTAAAGGGGAATATCTTAACCCTCATCAAAGCTATGACAGAGGCTTTGAGCCTTCGTGCACCAACCATTGAATTTATCGAACAACAGCAAAAACAGGTGCAGCAACATACACCCACCACTAACAGTTCAGAACAACGACAACGACGGTTAGATGAAACAGCCAAGCGCCTCTACTTCTCAAAAAGCCGAGAACTCGTTTCAGCACAGGGTAAGACTCTCTCATTCTTGATATATCTTCTTCGAGGATTTGTCAATGATCTGAAACCTTACGAGGACCGCTTAGCAAGCAATGTGGTTGCCATTATGTCTACTTGCCCGAGAGAGTTGTTAAGTACCCGTAAGGAACTTCTTATATCTACTCGCCATTTACTCCATAGTGACCACTTCAAGAACGGCTTCTTTCGTCACGTTGATGCTCTCCTCGACGAAAAAATTCTGATTGGTTGGTCTTCTAAGCATCAACATCGTCATCGGTACCTCTGCGATCAAAATTCGGAACAAACAGTATTACGACCTTTGGGTTATGCCGTTCTATCTGAACTGGTTCATAATGCCCGGAACAGTCCAGTGCTGACATTGGCTCAAATATCCAGGATTGTAACAATATTTTCCCGGGTTCTTCATGATGTAACCCTTCCTATGACTACGCAATATACCGGTGTGAAGACGTTACTTAGTGTTCTTGATTCTATCTTTACCAACAAGGATCGAAATCCGCAGATGGGTCGGGATCTTTTAGTAAGAATTTTCCGAACGTTCGTGGAAAAGCTGTCTACTCTTCGTAATGCAAGTGATATCGAAGGTACATCCAGTAGCAATAAGTATCTTACGAATGTTGTAGAACAAGATTCACCTGCAAGGAGCGAAGGAACCTCAGGAGGTAAAAGGGCTAGCAACGATTGTGGCAATAACGATCATAACAGAGAGTATCCTTATTCACTTGAAGCAAAATGCGAGCCTCTGAAAGATAAAAAATCTATGGTACGAATAATCGTTGTCGGATCAAAGACTCTTATATGGTATATAAATAATTATCGGATAGAAAGAGAAAAGGAAAGAATCGAAAACATACACCCGCCAGCACGTGCAGGGGTGAACAATACAGAAGTTAATTCAGGTCTGTTGAAGATCACACATTCGGAGCATGCTCTGATTGACCAGTACATTGTTTTGGGTATTCCATGTATTAAAATTTTGAAAGAAAGAAACCAAGGTGAATCAGAACTGCGAACTGGAGCACAAGCGACCACTGGAGAGAGGCAAGCTACAGAACAGTTCAGAGACACTTTAACTTACTTTGCAGCAGCTTTTACCACGCTGGATGGACATGATTTACGACGAATATTGGGGAGACGACTGGATGTGCTGGTGGAGGCGGTTAAGGATGACCCCACAGCGATTATTGTTCCTAGACATCTTCTGAGTGCCAACGCTACGACAAGTTTTGAATTCTGCAGTATGATGTTAAACTTCTTGGTCGACCGCATGGACCATCTTGTTCTTGTGAAGGTAGAAAATGTTTGTTTTTTGTCAGTTTCGTCTGAAAACGAAAGCAATCGATTACGAATTTTCGAAAAGCAAATGAAAGAAAAGGTTAACGTCAACAAAGAAGATATGGAAACAACATCAAACGCATACCTCCAGCTTTTTGAGCGCATTCTTAAGTCATTGTCATCTTACCCGGAGAATGAGCGCGCATTACGTCCGCACTTGAAGAAAATTGTCTCAACTTGTTTGCGCTCATCTCTTGAAAAGACCGACGTCAAAGCTGATAATTATTGCATGTTGCTACGTTATGTCTTTAGATCGATCTCTGCTGGGAAGTTTGAGGAGTCATATCGGGAACTTCTACCCTTAATTCCTGTTGTTTTAAATGGGTTATTCCGGGTCTTGTCAAGTACTGAAGATACCACCCTACGCCATACCTTAATTGAACTAGTTTTGACAATCCCAGCAAGGCTGTCGTCTCTTCTACCACATATGAATTTGCTCCTTCGGATCATCGTTTTAGCCTTGAAATCGAACTCAGAAGATTTGGTGAATCTCGGATTACGAACATTAGAGTTTTGGGTTGATAACTTGAATCCGGAGTTTTTATTTCCAGAGTTATCAAAACAAAAAAAGGTGTTTGTCTCATTGATGAAAGCGTTATCTATACACCTGAGACCGGCACCCTATCCATATGGATTGTTAACGCTTCGACTTTTGGGTAAGCTTGGAGGGAAGAATAGACGAGTCTTGCGCGAACCAATAGATATTATAGACCCAAAGACTATATCACAAAAATCGGTGGAAAAAGTAAGCCTGGGGTTCACTTGGTCTGCAAAGACTAGTCACAAGATTGAGAACTCGAATGCAATAGAAGGATCTTCGAAAGATTCTACGTTCGAAATCCATCTACCAATTCAGAGATGCCTCGAACTTTTGAAAAGAGTTTCTACTGTCAACTTATTCGAACCGGAGGTAATATTGTCAGGAGAGAGAACTTCTTTGGGACATAACAAAAAGGTTCTTGAGGAAGAGGTTTTGAAACCGCAGGATCTTGCAAAATTATTGTCGATAGATGTTGATGATATCGACCTCCTTTCTTACTGTAGGGATGTTACGAAGAGAACGACGTTGAGCCAAGTCAAGGCTGCGATCCAAGTACTCCGAAGCGCTCTGACGAGATTTATAGACATACCGAATTGTAGCCTTGCAAATGTTGATGTCCAGGGGGTGAGAAAACTGGAAAGGGCAGGGATCCAAATTGAAAGCGGCACTTTTGATATGCAAGCTATCACTACTAGTTTGGCTAAGTACAACAGCGAATTCCATACTATTGCCCTGGGCTTGATGTTTGGTTGCTCGTTTGCGCCTACCAGAAAAGAGGAAATTAGTTTTGTGAAGGGATTATTTACAAGTATTTACGTCCTTATCTGTAGCAACCAGGGGGATATTGTGCGCGTGGATGCTAATGGATCATCCATTTATCCATCGAAGAATCAAACTGAAACGAAAAATGAAATTAACGAATTTGGTGAAGAAGGCTTAGGGTCATTGAAGCCATTCGGATATTTCGAGCTGAATGGACCTCTTAAGTATACTACAAACCCGCTTACTATAAATAGATCACTTGCGGAATTTCTGACACAACCATCCACCGCAATAATCTCAGTAGGATTGGACGTACTGAAACATGTACTCATGCTTCCAACAATGTTGAAAAACACCGAGATTAATGAACACTTCGAATCGGAGAAATTGGATAGAGGCTCTCTAATTTATTTCGAAAATTTGTTGAGCGGATTGTGTGATCGATGTGTGTCTTCAGATTGGAGTAAACGGCTTGGTTTATATAAAGGAATTATTCTGATGGTCGAAATTCTAGGGCAATCTTGGGCAAAGAGATACGAGATAGAAATCATGAACGTAGCTTTATATTCAGTAAAGAGCATTCCCACAGAAATGTCCATCGCAGCTGTAAAGAGCTTTGAATTTTTGGTTCAAATCTGTTCAACTCTCTACGGGAAGCTACACATTAATGAAAACCAAAATAAAAAATTGCCATTCATTGTTGACATGCTTTCTCTTTTGAAAAGAAGAGATAAGAAGTCCACGAAGACGCCAACTGCTGTTGCAAACCCATGCGATGATGTCTTGCAGATGCTGATAAACGAGATGGCTTCAACAATTCCTTTGGTGCGCGCTGCTGCCCGATTTGTTTTTGAGCAATATGTCCTGAATGCTATGACGAAAGCCGATGCAAAGTCTATACTCGAGAAACACTTAACTCTGATTAGAAGAGTATTATTTTCTCGGTCATTGCGTCTTCTTCCTCTTCAAGAGCAAGTCGGTGCTGTGGAAGCGCTTGCTGTGCTTGTTGATCAGATCCCAGATTTGATTCCATTAGAAGATCAACAACTTTTGGCCTTCTTATCCGAACTCTTAAAGATGTCGTCAGTAGCTGATGGTGAAATGACTGACAACAACCTAATCGGCAGCGTTGTTGATAAAAATGGATTTGTTTTACCTGGTACTGAGCAAAGATATCAAGCAACGAAAAATGATGCCAGTGACATTGATCCATCCCTTCGTCCATCATCCGTTTTTCTTAGAAGGGACTGCATTCTTTCAACTGATTCTCACAAAATACTTATCGGGGAGGAGCTTCCGTTTGGAGTACAACTTCGTGTTTCCTCTATTCAATTACTTCGCTCCATAATTCATGGTCATCCTGATACTTTTTTTGATGCAGAGTCTTCGACACCGGTCGAAAATATTCGGCCGCATATTATAAGTCTGCTATTTCGGTCACTTGTGTCTCAACCAATTCAGGCAGTAACTGCTGCTCATGATGCGCTCAGAGACGTTTTGTCGCTAAGCGTCGTGACTACAGATGGTCCAGAGGGCTCCAGGTCCAAATCTCGTCTCCGAAAAGAGCTACTTCAAACTTGCATACGACCAGTTCTTTTGAATCTAAGAGAATACACCCGTTTGTCTACCGGTCTGCTAAGAGGTCTGTCTCAGCTACTTTCCTTGCTCACTTCGTGGTTCAATAAGACCCTAGGTGAAAAGTTGCTTGATCACTTACAGAAATGGACCAATCCAAGTATGATAAGATCGCACAAGATATGGAAAGAGGGGGAAGAACCTGACGTTGCAGCTGCTATAATTGGCCTCTTTGCACTTCTTCCGCACGCTTCAAACTTTGTTGACCCTCTTGTGAAGACTACCATAAAACTCGAAGCTTGTCTTCCTGCGTACAAGTCACGCCACGTTCATTCACCGTACAGAAAGCAACTTGCGCTCTATCTGAACAAATACAGCCAGTATACAATATCCTTTTTCTTGCAACGTTTGAAAACACCTCTTTACACTGAGCTCTTCCAGGATATTGTCAACTTCGAGGGTTCTACTCAACTTCGGCAATATCTAAGCGAAAAGTGTTCTGATTCGATTCTAAATATTTCATTCAAATGCCCTCTGGCGATTATCCGTTCCGAAAAAGCATCTGTCACAAGTGCGTCGCCAACTAATTCATCAAAGAGCGACAAATCTTTGTCCATATATGGTATACAGCCTTTTTTTAGGCCTCAAAGTAAAAAAGAGGCAATACTTCTACGAGATCTCGCTGGGAAGGAAAAGAAACTTAAAATTCTACAACAAGAATTTCTAAAAGCCAAAGAGTATGCCACAAGTGGGAAAAATTCATCAGCAGAAGCAAAGTTAGCCTTCGAAGAGGCGAAAAAGAAACATAAGATAGCCAAGGCTTCACTTGAAAGAGGAACGAGAGAAGTAGCAGATATTAAGAAACGCATGGCTGATATTGAAAAACCAAAGGATTCTGACGGTGCAACCCCAATGACAGTCGATTCTCTAGAATTACAATTTCAAGGCTTTCGTCTGATTGAAACGTTGGTCAAATACGATTCTAGCTATTTAAAATACCACAACGGTGTTCTGCGAGCGTTGAGATGGCTCTGGAGGAGCAAAGGTAGATATCTGCGAATGCAGCACGAAGAATCGATATCCCCAAGGTATCAGGGAGAATCGAAGGCCTTGGCATCATTTCTTCTCAGCTATTCCAAAAATTCCCCCAACGATATAGAGCCTCTTTTCGAGCTAATTTACATCTGTTTACAACCTGCATGTGGCGATTTCTCGTTTGTACGATCATTCTTGAAAGAGGCGTCGTCCGGACTTGCAAAAGAACAAAAAGAACAAATTATGCAGCGTTTTTTTGGTCTTGTGGCCGGAGAGAGTACAAAAGAAATAAAATCGCTTTCTCTACAACTTGTGGTCTACCCAATGTTATATTCTTCCTTCCACTCAAAAGAAGGAGGAAACAGAGCGTTAAAATTGAATCAAGAGGGTTTACCAGGCGGTCCTAACATGTCAGAGAATCAAAATTCAGATACAGGTACACAGGCCCCAGAGTCTATTGGGTTTCTCAATGCATCTATAGTTCAAAAGTTTGTGACAGATGTCTTGTTTCAAAATGGGCAGGTTATTTCTTGTGGGGAACGACTCAAAGTAGGCCTATTGCAGATTTCTGATCTCTTTCTCGAATTTATTCCACAAATGTTTGGTGAAAGGGGGAAAGACTTGATAAAGTTCTGCTGGTCTCTTTTGAAGAGTGACGACACATCATGCAAGAATTGGGCATATGTTGTGCTGTGTCGATATATTAGCGCTATTGATACTCCACAAAACATTATTCTTCAGGTCTATGATGCTCTTTTGCGCGCTCATCAACATGAAGGAAAAGATCTCGTGAAGGCAGGACTTAACCTTTTGGTCTCTGCATTGCCGAAAAGACTAGACAAGGCAGGTTTCAAAAGTGCAATCGACAAAACATACCGAGTTATGCTCGAGGAAGGAAATTCTGTTCCTCAGCTTGCACACGTTTGGTATATTGTTGTACATCATCCTGATCTTTTCGTGCATAGACGTTCACAGATTGTACGCTATATGATCAATTCGCTGAACCGTCTGGGATTACTACCGAATAGCCCAACAGAAAACAGAATCCTTTCCATTTCTATAGTCGAGCTTGTTCTGGATTGGGACAAAGGTCAGAAGGAGAAAACAACTACTAGAATGGATCATTTCCCCGACGCAATGGATATTGATTCACTGGCAATCCCTTCTTCTGAAAAACCCAGTCGTATTGAAGCAGAGTCATTGAATGTTACAAAACATGCAAACCATGCCGCGTCTAACGACTCAATGCTCAACTTAGATAAATCGATGGTTGAGACGATGCTGAACTTTCTCGTCCGACTGAAAATTCTTCTTGCGGATCCTAAAGTTGATACTACTTCAGCCAACGTGGATCCAAAACTTGATGTATTACTTCGAAACATCATTCGTAGTTGGAATGGTTCTGATATCCGCCCAGCGTATTTCGAAAAGGTTGTGTCAATGTGTAAGGATGATGACGAATATTCCACTCAGAACAAGACAAAAGGTAAAACGAAAAGTACAAAAGAGACCGACAAAGCGAAATCGAAAGGTTCGAAGCCCGAAGACGCTAAGAAATCAGTCACCGGTTTATCTGATATTTTGACTGCTTGCCTTGAAGTACTCTTGGTCCTTGCAGAAGAAGACCCATATAATATGTTTTTGATTGACAATCCAGGTCAATTAAAAGCTATTCTAAGTGCATGTTTCCGATACTCGAGAGTACCATCAGAAATATGCATCAGAGAAAAACTCGAAACGTTTCTTGTCGTCTTCTTGTCACTTGGATCTCGCACAGATGAGAGAGTTGCACAGCCAATTACTGTTTGGCTTGAAAAGCTACTTGCAGATGCTGACACGGAATATCGTAAAAGCCATAGTCAGGTAAACGAATCTCCGCGTCAGGCTAGATTCCGTCAACCAGCATACCCAGAGGAATCCCGCCCCGAAGATTGTACTGTCTTGTTCAGCCTAGGGATCATCAGACAGGTTGGAAGCGTATCACCATCTTTTTCAAAAACTTTCACCAGCTCTTTGATTTCGCTTTTGAGCACTATCGTGAAGAAACATACCCTCCAAGCAGCTGCAAAACAGAAACAAAACGGTGTTGCCTATAATTCACAGACAGGAACAATTAGTATTCGTGAAATGCACTCAACACCTATCTCTGGCATTCTTCAGCAGATCTTTCCCGAGAACATACGCGCTCCTGTTGCGGGTGTTACCAGGAGTGCTCAGGGGAAGCAACACGACCTTTCTAAGGAGTTGAATGATTTCGATTGCATGCTTCAGTCTGCAGTTATCATTTTGGATATTCTCGGTAATAGTGACATGGCGTATTTGTTTTCAAATAACAGGAAGACATTATTATCTCTTCTTCAGTCTATCTTTTCCATGAGCAACAATGTGCAGCTTCTTCTTTCTGCTGTCCGAATAGTCGGGAAATGGTTAATTGCGGGAAGCTCAGGGCCACTAACCACAAAGGAGCGGAACAGTTTTTTGTGGCAGATTTCTTCCTTTGATTTCAATGGACTTTCCGACCTTATTTCTCAGCCTCTTGCAGATCTCGTGTGCTATTTTATGAGTACTTTACTGAGCAAATCAGAACTTCTTCTGGAGAATGGAAAGAACGGCAGCGGAGACACGGTACCGAGTCGATCAATTGCAGCCTGCCTGTTAACGGCCAATGACTGTGCTAGACAGCGTATGTTCTCCTTTTTCCAACGATCAAGATGCCGAGGTGAAGAAAAGACTCTTCGGTCTACAGATATACTTTGGCAGCTCTTTCATACTGACTTCGAAGGGTTAGGAGGGAGACACTGGGTGGTAATATTTGTAGAGATGCTCCTGGAAAATGTTGTTCCAATATGCGAAACCAAAGCTCTGATAGCAGCAGACTGTAATTTCAAGGTGAAAAGAAGTCTGCCCAACCCAGTCACTGAAACAAAGCCTTTCAACCTCGATGTGAATCCCTCAGTTCACTCAACGTATGAAGCATTCAGTATCTCTCTGAATATAGAATACTCGAATCTAGGGAAGAATGCTGGATATCTCCTTGACGCACTGCGCCGCTTGGCTCACGGAGATAGCCTCGTATGTCAAACTCTACTGCAGACGCTGTTGCCCGCATCGTGGAGAGACATTTGCGAAGGTCCAGTCAAATGTCGTCTCGTTTCTGCGATGGAGTCTTTCTTATCACGCCCTTTCCACTCGCAGACTTTCAAAAAAGAGATCAGTGAAGCGCCGCTCCCTTCTAATGCCATTAAATCGTTTCTTTCAAGTGTTATCGACTTGGATCCATTGCCAATCATTGATGTTGATTTATTGGTCACGTTAGCCCAGAGCTACAACTCGTGGTACGAAGTTTTATCGATCTTGGAAAACCAATATTTCGTTTTATCATCATCCAGTCTATCTGAATCTGGATCCACCCGCTGCGACAAAATACTTCTTGCAATGCGACACTGTCACCGGCAGCTTGGTGAAACCAAAATTTGGTCGACACTCGCACTGAAATCATGTGCACTCCCAGGTTCAAGCTATGCTACGTCGCTTGAAATATATGGAGAAGTAGACAAGGCATTAGAGGCTTATTCAGGCCTTATCGACTTCGTTGAATCTGAAGAATCTGTGAATGCAACTTATTTCGAAATGGATTATTGGGAGGAAAGATGGGTCAACCTTCAACAGCAAGAACAGCAACTCAATGTTGTATCCGAATATGCGAGACAATCTCAGAATGAAGAGGTGATGCTTGAGTGTGCTTGGCGAGAGAGAGATTGGGATAGTGTGAGATCTCTGTGTTCTTCTCCCCGTATCGTTGCAGCTGTTGAGTCAGGCGATCCTGCAATGAAAATATGCGAAACCCTATCAGCTGTTGCAGATGGAAAGCTAGGGGACGTAGAGAATCTCCACGCCCAAAGTTCTCAATTAGCTCTATACAAATGGCAAAACCTTCCAACGTTTTCTGGAGGAAGTTGTGCGCATGCTGAGTTGTTACATTATTTTCATCGATTGGTTGAAATAAGAGAATCGGGCCAAATTATGGTCGAAACAAACAATCACTCGACCGAGAAAACGCTCCCAGACTTGAAGAACCTTCTGAACGCCTGGAGACATAGGCTTCCGAACGACGAAGAAGAGCTTACAGTTTGGGATGAAATATTTACCTGGCGTGCTCATATGTTTAACGCCATAACCTCAAACTTTAATTGGAGTGAACCTGGTACTCTGGCAACGCTTCATGATCGTCCTTGGACCGCCATTAGAATGTCCATGGTAGCTAGAAAACATGGAATGCAACAGACCGCTTTTCTTTTACTAAACCGGATAACCGACAGCAGAGCAATGGATGTTTCCGATGTTTATCTCAAACTTCGTGAGCAAATCCTACTTTATAACAATCCCGACAATGACCTCGAGAGAACTGGTGGATTGAATCTGATCAACACAACCAACCTATCGTATTTCGATCCATTACAAAAGAGCGAACTTTTTAGGTTAAAAGCTATATTTTTAGCATCGCTACGCCGAACATCGAAATCAAACCAGGCCTATTGCCATTCAGTTCAAATTTGTCCAAGCCACAGTAAGTCATGGATTAGTTGGGGTGGGCTCTGTTCTTCCTTAGGTACAATGACAGAGATGCAAGGTGAGCAAGCGCGTTCTAGTGGGGCTGACAATACCCGTGAATCCAGAACTGATTCGACAAAGAAAGTGGCCCAATACCTAGCCCAGGCGATGGGTTGTTTTATAGAAGCAATTCAAATTGATCCAAACGAAAAATCTCGAATTCACCTTCCCAGGTGTCTCTGGATGTTGACCAAAGATGGTTCTTCGCCTGGTGTTCTATGCCAAACACTTGAGAACCGAGGAACGAAACTTCCGCCTTGGGTGTGGCTCCCATGGATGCCTCAGTTACTCACTGGGCTTTGTCGGTTAGAAGGAAGAACAATCAGAGTTTTGCTTTCTCGTGTTATCAAAGCTTATCCACAAGCAGCTTATTACTCTCTCCGAGCCTTTTATCTTGAAAGGAGAGACGTTGAACGGGCCAAAGGTGGCAAGGTTGCCTCTGGACAGCACATGGCTTCTGTTGCTTATGCCGAAGAAATGATGAGCACTCTTCGCCGATCCCATGCGTCCTTATGGAGTTCTTTAGAGGCAATTCTCGAAGAGTTAATTGTGAAGTTTCGACCATCATACGAGGAAGAGTTACTGGCAACAATTTCTGCTCTCTTAGATCGAGCAGAAATCCATGCTGAAAAACAATCTCTCCCAGATGATAAGCGTGTCGAGGACGAGGAAGCAATGGTAGCATCGTGGTCAAGAACCCTTAGTCGGCTTGCTGCAAAATTCTTTCGAGATTTTGATTCAACAACTTCATCGAATAGGCGTGACGAGAGGGTGAAAAAGACTGCAGATTTCAAACGAAAATATAAGGCAGATTTTGAACTAGACTTTAAGGTTACTACATCTGACGGGTCACAGGGAGCTTCAACCCAGGCTTCAAATGCTCAGTTTCGGCTTGCAGAATATATCACAAAGCTTCAAATATGGAAGAAGAAACTGGAAATCCAGGTGGCTCGAACCCCCAGCTCTCTACCATTGATCGAATCATCTCATTCCTTAGCAATGTTCCATGGAAGCTTTCCGAATTTATGGCCAGGATCTTGCGATACTCGCTATTCTTATGGAAATGACCGAAGTCCGACAGAGGATAGTCAGAGCTGCAGGACACCCCCATCAACTTCGTCATCAGCTGCAACTGCGCGAAAAGCAGCACTTGGTGCAGCCCTGATTGCAGCAAATGCAGCAGCACGTGAAGGTATTGGGGGTGAATATGGTGGTGGTTCTGCAGCGATTGAAATTCCTGGGCAATACTGTCCAAATTCTTCCCTGTCGGCTGATATCAAGCCGTGCCCAGAATTACATGCAAAATTGATCAAGTTCGAACCTTGTGTTGAAGTTTTGCGGCGCAATGACCAGCTGGTAAGGCGATGTGGCATGATTGGTAACGATGGACGCACCTACAAGTTTCTACTTCAGTTTGCTATTCCGTACTGGACACGAACCGACGAGCGGACTGCCCAGACTTCGTATGTTATTGAAAAGTTCTTACGTCAGAACATCGTATCAGCGAGGAATTATATTAACATACAACCAGCTGCGGCTATACCTGTAGCACAGCGGTTACGAATGACCCCAGACCCCGATTGTCGAGTTGCACTCGATGAAGTCTGGAGAACCTACGGATACGAAATAAATGATATGAAATCGGTTGCAAGTTTCTTCTCTAAAGAATTGACAAAACAACTGAAAGAAGCTGTTTCTCGCGATTCATCTGAAGAAAGTAAGCGATTTACTGAGAAAGAAGTGCGATTCAAAGTTTACAACAGGATTTGCGGGTCAATGGTAGACGATCGAATACTGCTTCGTTACCTCATGAAGATGTTAGATGGTCCAGAACCTTTCTTCTTATTTCGTCGCTCTTTTTCTGTGCAGTTAGCGGCGAATTCCTTGCTTCAGTATGTTTTTTCCGTTGCTGAACGCACGCCTCAGCGCTTTGTCATTCTTCAGAGCAACGGTAAGATGTTGTCTCCCGACTTCCGTATATCCTATTCAAATCAGGGTTTCATTGAAGGCTTTAACCAGGTTCCTTTCCGTATGACTCCGAACATCCAAAGAGCTCTTGGTGAGCACTACATCCAAGGTATATTCGTTCGGTCGATGGCAATGATCGCAGGGGCGGTCAAAAAACACAAGGAGGAATTTGACCCTATCCTGCGCCTCCTGATGAGAGATGATATATTGGCTTGGTATAGTAAGCCACTTGCCAAAACAGATTCCAAGACCCAGGAACTTGAAAGGCAGCTGATCGAAAGAGTTTCCAAAAACGTGGACACTTTACAATCTCGCTTCTCCGAGTGTTCCCCCCAAAATAGCCATGGACTATATGGAAACATCAACACCAGCAAAACAGCACCTCTAGATCAACGAGTGAATGAATTGGTTCAGGCGGCGACTGATCCAGAAAAATTGTGCATGACTCGAATAGGTTATCATGGGTGGCTCTAATTCATACGTCGAATGTACTCTTTATTTAGACAAACACATCTCAATTATTCTGATCCATTTCCATACCATCTTCAATACCTCCTTTATGATATTTCTCCGGAAGTCAATTGACTTTTACTCAGCAATTCCCAGAAAAATATTCCACAATAGTCTTAAGCAATAAGCACTTGAGCAATGAAGCTTTGTTTAAGCGTGAACATGAGAAATCTACCAAGTATTGAACGATGACGCGCAGCAGTACTGTACTAGGTTTGAATACGGTACACATGTTCAATACTGCTCTATAATATTCGATCGATACACGAAAAAAACATAAATGCAGGGATGCAC
>Ga0115102_10094239_pt1 | contig 14061 bp, 2 predicted proteins | sample MBTome_5_FD_89644 | JGI IMG/M metagenome (GOLD analysis project Ga0115102, IMG submission 89644) | Marine eukaryotic communities from Pacific Ocean to study complex ecological interactions - MBTS_5May14_M2_3um Metatranscriptome... | ecosystem: Environmental > Aquatic > Marine > Oceanic | place... | reverse complement strand
TTCCACCTGTAAATCTTTGATTATTTTCGATACTTTGTTGATAAATTCATATAATTAAAATATAATTGAAGTATATAAGTACACGTGTTTTTATTCATCAAAAACAATTATAATAACAACCCCAGCCCTGTATTTTTATCTAATCTCTCTTTTCTTCCCACTGTGAAGAAAAGAATAAACCTAGTCTGTATTACATAACAACCCTACGCCGCGCAACGTCCAGAACGCTGGATTCTTGTCAGGTGTGCACTTGAGTGTCACCATAAAGACGTAAAATCGATCCGTCCGCGCTCTGTACTTGTAACAGGGGCAATCATAAGGACCCTGCGAGCCATATGTGTCCTTCCTACTCTTGAGCTCATCAGTCTTCAAGTACGCAGACACCATCAACACCGGCAAGGGTACGAAGAGTGTCTTTGGCTCGGACTCCACGAGCTGCACGCCATCTCTCGACCACGCCCCTCCCTCGAGGAACAAGCCATGGATGTATGCACCCTCAGACGGGGAGGACTTTACACTCTCCACTCGCTCGTATTGAGTCACCTCCGTGTGGTAGATGATGTCGTCCAAAGCCCACTTGTTGGCGTCTTTCTGGTGCTTCCTGCAGACCTCCTGCTTCATCGCAGTGAGCATACCCTGTGGGTTGAAGAAGCCGGTCAGCCAGTAGGTGTTGGGACGACCGCCTAGCAGCCAGGTGCGGTCCTGGTCATCCCTCAACAGAAGGGACGAGAACCACAGACCAAGAGTGGGCAAGATCCACGAGAACTCGTCACCGGCCACTGTGAACACCCATAGCGACGGAACCTTCGCATCGAACATCGAATCTAAGGTGTCCTGCAACTCCTCCGTCATCACTACTTCACCGTTGATCGCGAGTCGCAGCTGCTTCAACATAAAGCTGACCTTGTTCAACACTGCTGACAACCGTTGGATCTCCTGGTACAAGAAGATATTCAATGGGATAGTAAGCCCACCGAGCTTGTTGATCTTCACCTTGTACTCCTCTTCGATATACGTCTCGGGCATACGGTTAAGGATATCCAGCGCTTTCTCAGATACAACATCCTCTCGACTTAACCCACCGCCGCCTCCTCCTCCTCCCTTGGGTTGTGTCTCACCCAAGGTATTGAAGAGTGCGTTGACCTCCTTCACTCTGAATGTGAGATCAGCATTGGGGTGTAGGCCAAAGATTTCAGGGGAATCGATCTCCGGGAACGACTTAATGAAGCTCAGGTATTGAGAGTGATTTTCGAAATTCTCCACTTTGTACACGAAGTTATCCTGGATCTTGAAGATTGGCACCTTTGGGTTGAAGGAGAAACCCTCAACAACGGTGTTGGAGTTAAGCCAAGAGGTGGTGTAGGTCTTGAACAACCGACGATCAAGAGTATCAGTGATCTTTCCTCCATACTGCGCCTCGCACACCATGTACTGGAAAGTCGGCCACGAGATGGACCCGTTGTACAGATGCTTCTCTAAGAACAAGATGCAGGCGGTCAGGTCACCGTTGTTGTACTCGTAGGGAATACCCCAACCGAGTGATCCGAACTTTCGCCTCTCTTGCACGGTGGAGTGCATGAAGCACAATGCGAACAACAACTGTCGCCACTGCGCGGCTCCCGTGTCTACCCTCTCCAGACGATCCTGGTCCACGAGGATAGTGTACGACCGCAAGATACCGGCCTTGAGCCCGGCAGGAGGCTCGTTGGTGACCTTAGTGGACATCTGCAGAAGACCGAGGGGGAAATTCTTGTCGGGCAAGGCGGTGATGAAGAGACGAAAATTGACATCCATGCCCTCTCGGAGCTTCTCACAGAACTCCTCCATGGTTTGCATGAGCTCCAAACCAAGCTCACAATTCTGCAGCAGGACCCACGTGCCGTTAGCTGCACCGGCTTGCATGGCTTTGATCGCCACAGGCTCCTGTCCTTCGCCCATTGAGATGACAGCAGGGCCGGGTAGCTTCCTCTTCCTTGCAAGGTTCTCGATGGACTCAGTGGGATCAGCTCCGATGGACAGCAAGAAGATGATGGGAGTGTGGCACACCATACCATCGTAAATACTCTCGATGGTGTCTGTCACGGGCTCCACGTAGGCAGGTCCCATCTCCTCCACATTTCGGATGAACCACTTACACACAAGCAAGCACCGATCCATACGTAGCGAACGCACCAGCAGCAGTTTGTAGAAGGCACCGACGATGGGGGTGTCGACGATTCGCTGCTCGTAGTCGGGGATATTCATTGCCTCGGGCTCGTTGTCTTCATACCACCTTCGCCACATCGCCTCATTTGCCTGCATTTCGTTGGGCAAGTTAGCGAAGAACTTCTGTGACTGAGAAAGCTCTATCACATTCAACCATGCCTCATTGCTGATCCAGTTGAACGGCTTTCTGCGAACAGAATCTATGTCCAAAGCGGCTCCTCCCTTGAGGAACAGACTTAGATCACTACCCTTCAAGTTACCCGCCGTGATCATGATCTTCATGGTAACTAGCAAGGTGAAAGTGAGCTTATCTGACTCATATAGGCCTCTGTTGATGTACCTGTACACGATGTACGTCATGGTCTCGATGATGTTAGACACACGCTTGGAAGCAAGCGCAGCCTGTACCGACTTGTCCATCGAATCCATAAAGAGCACCAAGAACTGTGTGAGACTCGTCTGATACATGCAATTCACACCACTCATCTCCACGACAGAAAAGTACAACACGGATCCTCGAGTAGCTACAGGTCTGAATTGCTCTCTTTTTTCGGCGATACTGGCTTTGGTATCGGCCGCTGCACTCAGCTTCTGATTAACTTCGGCTGCCTTCGCCTTGGTGTTCGCCAGCACTCCAATCAGTTCCTCATCCTCCAGCAAGTTTCCAGTGTTGGAGGTCAGGCGCTGCAGGAGGGATGCATCAAGAGCCATTAGGGACTTGGTGTTCGAGTTCACCTCCTCTAACACTCCGTTGAGTTGGTCCTCGAGAGCCTTCTGCTCCTTTCCAATCACCTTTCCAAGAAGCTGCTCCTCGAGACCCTTCTGGGTCACCGTGAAATCCACTACATTGGTCTTCGCTTGCAACTCAGGAGAGAAAGATGGGTTGGGTAGACGAGTGATGAAGTACATCGCGAATTTCGGGTCGTAGTCCATGAGTTTGTCCGACACGTTCACGAACGTCCTCTTGCCCTTTACGATTAACTGCTTCTCCAGCACAAGGTCAAGCATGGGATCAATCTCCTCCTCCACACCTACAATAATCAGAGCCAAGCCATCCGCCATGCACAGCTCAAGCTTATCCTTTAGCTTTGTATCCGTCAAGGTGGTCTGACCGAACAAAGGGACATTGGTTGCTTCTTTGTTCTTGATCCAGCTCAAGGCTTGGCCCTGTGGGTCGATCATCAGAGCGAATCGACTAGACCTGGTGACAAGGATACCGTTTTGAATGGAGAGAGGATCTGCAGGGAGACCTTGCATATTCCAGTCACCGATAGTACCGATGTCCACCATGAACGAGATGATATCCAGACCAACAGTGATGGGCACGCCTCTCATCTGGGCGTCCTCGACACATTTCTCCTCCACTAGGTACTTTCTGAACTCCTGATTGAAAGGCCCAGTGTAGCACACGAACGCACAGGCAGCAACACAGTCTCCCACTAGTCTTCGTTTGAGATCTGAGAAGTTGTTCGAGTCCTCCGTCCACCGGATTCTCTCTCCCTCCAGCCCACCGATCAGCTGGGACGCCATAACCATCTTCCTTTGCAGTGCCATAGCTCCATCCTCAATGCGACGTTTTTCCGCCATCTGCGTGTCGAACATAGTCTGCAACTCGTTCAGTCTCGACTGGCACGCATCCAACCTCGCCTCGGCAGCAGCAAGAGCCTTGTTTGCAGCAGATAAGTTCGCTTCAGCGATGGACAATGCCTCTAACTTGGGCTTCACAATCTTTGAGGCTTCGTGATAGAACTTCATCGCTCTCACCCATGTGCACAGGCCCTCAGCTGCCTTGGAGGCGTTCTTGGCCACAGCTGAGGTGAATACCTCCAAGTCCACGTATGACGACAGAAGTTCGATGGTCTCCTCGTTGATAAGATCCTTTCCGTTGGTTCCGAAGTCAATCACTTGATTGAGGAAGTCAGCCTTGTTCATCAAGGCAACGCCATGAGGGCGGAAAGACGGGTCCATGAACTTGAGGTCCTTCTTCGCCACCACCATGTCCACACACTTGACGGGGTTCATCGGCAACTTGAACAGAAGCAGAATACCGTCGAACACCATCTGAATGATGATGGCAGGGTTGGCAAACTTCTTTACTTCTCCGATATCAGCCGGCTTGATGGAGCGAATAGCTGTCTCGGCCTCATCTACGAAGGGCTGCGCCTTCGCTAGATCCTGCATACACTGTGCCTTCTCTCCACCAATACGCTCTGCATCCGCAACGCACTTGGTCTTAATGGTCATCACTTTATCACTCTCTCTCTTGGCCTCTGCCGATGAGATTTCCAACGAGCCAAGCATCTTGTTAGTCTCTGTAGTAGCGACATCGAGCTTGATTTGCTCCTCGGCCAGTACCACCTTCATATCCTCCACGTCTTGTGCTCCTTGGATCAGCTTTGTCAATCCAAGGTTCACCTGGCTCTCCTTCATCTTCAACTCATCTAACTTAGATTGATACAGAACAATGAAATTCTGAATGAAGGATAGGTAGGATTTGGGGGTCTGAAAAACTCGTCGTCTCATCTTCACAAAGTATTCCTGACAGACGTCAGTAACGATACTGTGAACCATACCCATGTGTGTCATTAAGCCAACCTTTACTTCCGGAGTACACTCGACGGGGAAATTCTGGATAAATGCCTTAGATAAGGCTACAAGGGCATCAGCAGGCCATGGTAGAAACCAATCAATGGTAGGGCACGAAACCAATCCAGGGAATTTACGAGCTCTCATGGGGAACTTAACATTCATCGGGGACATGCAAATCATCAAGTGTAGGTTATCACGCACTTTGTCGATGAAAAATTGCTTCAGGTTGTCCTGAGTGTCCTCCATACCAATTCTCTCCTTTAGGAACCTGTTACGCAGATCGGCGGTAATGGCCATGATCTCATCCTTGGCGAACAGACCGGGAATCTCTCCCGTGAGCAGGATAGAGTTAATGAACTCGAGGAACACCTCGTCCTTGATCTCGGACTCGGTGAAGAGGAATGTAGTGGGCTTGCACATGTGTCCCGCGGACTTGTAAAGGTTCTGCATGTCCTCGAGGAAAGTGTTCTTGTTGTACTGCTTGGTAAGAGTGATCTGGAAGTTCATCGAGCGTGAGATGTAGGAAGACAGTCTCGTGAGGGACTGTTTACCGGACCCTCCCACACCGACCAGGAGGCCGGAACCACGAGGCATTTCCATCAACCTGTTAATGCGCAGCAAGTGCTCGAGTGCATCGTTGAAGAGCACCAGCTCCATCTTTTTCGAGGGGAACTCCATGTTATACTTGTCGAGAAACTCCATGACACCAGGACGGATATCCTCGAGCGTTCCTCCGGGCTCGTACATTTTGGGTGCATCCTCAATCTGCACGCCTTCTTCGTCATAAACATCAGGTCGAAGAAAGTTGACCATATAGAAGGGGTCCCTTGCCTGGTCGGCTAAGTCAGTACCGAAACTGTTGTTGATCTCACTCTCCATGTAAGACTCGTAGACGGCCTTGTCCTTCAGGTTAGTGAGCTTGTCGCTGAATACACGGCAGCACTCGTGCTTCCAGATACGCAACAGAGTGGGACCGCCACCGGAGAAAGGAACAATCTTCTGCTCGCAGCGATATCCACCACTCTTGATGGTCTCGGTGGGTGTGAGCATGATACCCTGGAACACCCTCGAGAGCTCTCTGAGATTAAAGATATAGTGGAACTTGGCAGGGGTTGGCAACATCTTGTCCTTCATAGTCTTCCACAGGCTAATAGTCGCGGAAGTGAGTTTGTTCACCACTTCCAAAGTCTCAGCTGAGGAAGAACTAGCAGGGAAACGGCCCGCAAGCATTTGTCCATAGATATCGTTGATGGACGTGATGGATGGCAACACCATGTTGAAGATGAAAAAGTTACGCTTGAGTCTATTAGGGATGTCGTTCTTTCCTCCCCCTGGGTGCTGCATGGCGGCGATGTACTGTAAATCCTCGCAGATCTTGAAGTCGCCTCTCTTGTCCTTGTCCAAGAAGCAGAATCCACCATATTCCACCACCAATCGTACCATTTCCAGAGTGGGCTGATCGCCCCACTTGTTGATCTCAGGCATACTGACGTCATCCATAAAGATTGTCATGGCCTTTCCTCCTGGAGGTCCGAAGTTGCGACCTCCCCTCTTCTCCAGCTCCACCTCAATGGTCGACTGACACATGAAAGGAGTGGTGGCAGACGAGAAGTTCACACGCTTCACAAGCATCTCCAAGGGGTCAAGCATGGAGAAAAACATCAAGGCGGTGGAGGTTTTGGCAGTTCCCTCCCCTCCAACCATCAGTACCGACTTCTTCTGCTTGTGCATGTGCATGCAGTTGTAGATGGCTCTGGTGGAGTCCATGGTAGGCACCAGCAAGTTACTGAAGTCAAGCTTCTCCACGCCCTTGGGGTACTCCCACACAGGGGGCTTCCACAGCTGCCACTGACCCTGCTCGTTAACGTAGTACTCGTACAGCGTCTCATCAGGACCACAGGTGGGCATGGCTTTGTTCTTGTCGAGGTCGCGTAGCCAATGGTCGAACTTCACTCGGTCCTCTGCCTCCAGCAGGCCCCCAACACTCCAGCAGATGCAGTACAGTAGGATGCGCTCGACACGCATTTCAAACTCTGAGGAGATGTCTATGGCACCCTTGCCCTGGGTAAGACCATTGAACAACTCGCAACACGCTGTGGTGACACCTACTCGAGATGTACTCATCACCTGGGCAGTATTTCGCTGCAAGAAATCAATGCAGATTCCTGGGTCCGTAGGGTTACTTGCTCCCAGGTACTTCACGATCAGTGTTCGTAGGAGAGTCTGTTGGTTCGCCGGTTGCTTTAGAATCCACCCCTCAACGGTAGGTGTCCAATCCAAATCGGTTTCAGAGACGTAGATGATACCAGCCCTCGATACAGTAGCAGGGGAAGCGTTCACTAGAGTCTCGACTTCGAACATGATCTTCACGTTAGCAGTCATGGGAATACGGTCGCCGTTGGCGAGGGTGAGGATTCTGTTGTCATCCAACACAGTATTCAAGTCTTCGATCCAAATCGCATCCACAGGTCCATCAGCGATGATCCACGTGTTGTACGCATGGGCACGGTTGTTGAATTTCGCCCACATGGCTGCGAACACTCCTGTGGTCCACTCTCCGGACAATGGGTCCATCTCACCGTACATCTCCTGAGCTCGGATGGCCTTGGGGTTAAGACGCACGTCCTTGTGTACGGTGCCAGTGATGACGTCGAGAGACGCTCTCAAGTTCTTGAAGATCTGTGTCTTTCCTCCACCGGAGGGCCCGACAAGCATGATTCCGTGACGTACCAAGGTGGTGTCATATAGCTGCAGTACCTTGCCTACCCAATTGGGGTGGTACACTAGTTTATTGTTCTCCACAGCCTTTACCAGAGCGGCTTCCAACGATGGATAGTCCGCCTTTGGAGGAGGAGGAAGGTGGGGGAAAAGATCCGCCAGTAGCGAGAGGAAGAGAGGCACATCCTGTGCAACCATCTTCGACAGATTCATTTCACGAAGGGTACGGTACAGAAGGAATGATTCGGATGCCGTAGGGTTATCACGCTTTGTCTGTCCGCCTGTTCGCAATACAGCCAGAATGTTACGAAGTCCCCAATCATAATGCTTCTGCGCAGATAGCTGTTCCTTACTAGTGTTGTACAAAACAAAGAACTTTTGGGATAACATCTCGAACTGCTCGTACCCCACAGAACACAGCTTCACTTTCATGATCATCTGGAAATCGGGAACCATCATCGCCACTCCTCTGAATAGCGCCTTGAGGTTCTCGGGTAGCTCCTGTCGACCGGCGTAACCGGGGTTCATTGTGATGAAGAATCCACAAGCTGCAATTAGGTTCACATTCTGGGGATCACCAGGAAATTGGAAAGAGGTAGTGCCACTCTTCTTGGCGTTGAGGATGGACAGCACTTGCTGGGCGACCACAGACAGCACAGGCAGACGGATACGATTGAACTCATCGAAGCATCCCCACAGCCCACCCATGCAGAGGCCCTTAAAAATCTTGGCGCAATCTAGATATGACTGCTGATCCGTGCAGTTGGTGACCACAACGAAGATACCGAGGGATCGCCCCAGGTCCTTCACTGACTCGGTCTTGCCTGTTCCGGCAGGACCGGCGGGGGCTCCTCCGAAAAACATACCAAGGGCCTGTGCGAGGGTGATGTAGCATCGATCAGTGAGAGGAGTCACCACAAGACGCTCCTTCGCTCCGAGGTACTCGAACTGGTAGTTGAAGTCGACGTCTGTGATGCTGATAACACACGCACCGTCTGGCGACACCTCGTCAGATCCGGAAGGGCGGAAGTAGAAACGCGCCTGCTTCAGCCATTCAAAGTCGTTTGGATCAGTGAGCTTCTTGCTCTTCGCCAAAGCGTTCAATTCACCGGACACGTCACGCTGATGCACGTGGATGGTCACCAGTGTCTCGATTTTACGACGATTCACACCGGACACGAGATCCTGCAGACACCAACTAGACATCTCCTTGAGGATATCCAGTTGTCGCTGGTTGCAGTCCTTCATGGAGTTCTTCTTCACCTTCATGCTTTCCAATGCAATGGTCATATCGGTAGTCCATAGAATTTGGATTCCGAGTAGAGCGAATTGGGACACGTAGTTGTCCACAAAGTTACGGAGACCGCTGATATTGTCTCCTGCCAGCTGAGACAAGTCGGCAGAACTGTTCCTACACATATCCTTCATCGTCATCTGCATATTGAACAGTAGATCGCATAACCAGTCCTCGATGTTGCCTTGAGCCTTTACAACAGAGGAGAAAGGGAAAAGCTCGTGACCAGGTCCACCATCACCGTGGATTCGCTCGATAAGGGTCTTGTCCTTCTTGTTGTGATCAACGTACGAGATGGCGTCGAACACCTTTTCGTAGTGGTCATTCATCGAGAGGGGATCAGATCCTTGTGAGAGGATGATCAGGAGACCGGGGTTGGATACGAAATAAAACCGAGGAAACTTGTTTCTCTTCTGCTCCAAATATCCCTCTAGCGACTTTTGGCACTTCTCCAGCTCCGCATACATTATTGGTAGCGAGCTTCTGAGGATTTCATTGGACGATGCCTCCACGACCAACTGTGTGTCGTAGGCCTTCGCCATGACCTTCTGCCACTCCTTATCGATCTTGCCGAACTTCTTCGCCTCCATAGGCATCTGCTTGGCGATATCACCACCAGTAAACACAGATTCCAGCGAGCACCACATCATCTGCACCTTCAGCCACCTCTCGAGTGTGTCCGAGGTCTCGGATAGAGTGGCGAGCTGCTCCTGAGCACCCTCTCTGAAGGGAGCTACGTGGCGCATGGTGAGGAAAGCTTGTAGGTTCATCTGAGCCTCCTCGAGCTCCTCCATGATCACCACTACACCCAGGAGGATCTGGATGTTTCGTCCCTTCCACTCCCTGAAGCCGAGCTTGCAAGTGGTCCACTTTTCGTTGATTTCCTCAAGACCCAACTCGATCTTCAGCTGCTTGTCAGCACCGTCAGTGACCTCCTCGATCTCGTCCTTCTTGCCGACGAGGTCGATCTCCATGAGCGACGACAAGCGGAACTCCGGTCCTTCGAAGTCGAATTCAGAACCAGTAAGCTCCATCACTTCCTCCCAATGACGGGGACGGATACTGTCCTTGGTAAACTCCTGTAGGATCGGGAGAACGATCTGGAAATCCTCGATCTGCACCTTCAGTGTCTTGTATGCGCTGTATTCGCGAAGTCTCGCAGGCAGCTTCTTGCATCGCAGAGCGAAGGCCTCAATTTTCTCGTTCATCTCGCCGATCATTGGAGGGACATCCACCCACAATACAGACTTCCAACCCTCTATGGTACTCAACACGTCAACGTACAGTGAAAAGAGCTGGTCGGCCAGCTTCAACTCCTTCTGTGTCTGCAGGAGCTCGGGATAGTCGGTAACGGGCAACGCGAACAGCTCCTCGCCTGTCTTGTACGACTCCATCTTACGGTCGCGGATCTTGTTCTCCTCTTTGAACCGGTTGAGGCGATCCACAGCATCGTTGGGATTTACACCATCGACCATGGGACCGTTGCGAAGGAAATCCTCTCTGAAAGACTCCACGTCTCTCTTGAACTCCTTGATGTCCTTCAACAGCTGTCTCTTGAACTTCGTCTGTGTCTTGGACAGCTCCTCAGTACGTACTTCACATTGCTTCAAGAGCTTCTTCCAGTTGGTACGCAACACTGTCTTCTTGTCAATTTCCTCCTTCTCCATGAATCCGGCAGGCAGGTAGGACTCCAGCATGCGGTACATGTCCATGATGGGATTTATCTCCATCTCCATTGAAGACTCCCGCTCTCGGACAACGACCAATAGCTTCATGATAAAACTCAGGGAGTCAAGATCAGTGACTTCTCGGGTGACTTTACCGTTAGTAGTACGGATGTATTCAGAGAGTTGCTCTAGCTTCACCTTAGCTTGAGAGTGCAAGTTGTCCGAGAACTTCACCTTCCACCGATTGCATTCCGCCCTCAACTGCGATTTGATGGACACGGTTCGTAAAGACAGAGCACCGATGTTCTGAATGTCATTCGTCTCCCCGATCTCTTCGTCGACATCACCAAACGACCGCAGCTTCCTATCGAAATCATCGAGAGCAGGCTTAGTCTTCATGAAGCTAGCGTACTCTGAGTCCTTGTCCGCATGCCATAGCCAGTCATAGCCAGCGAAGGAGTTCAGGTAGTCTTGCACTGTGTTACGGATGCCTTGAATGCACCCGGTCAGGAGCAAGGCAACACGGACGATCTCGATGTCCTTAGTGATGCGGTCGAAAAAGGTTCGCACTCGAGCTCCATCGCTCTCGGTCGACCAGTCCTTCACTGTCTTGAAGCACCGCAAAATAGCCTGTGCGGACCTGTTAATGCACTCCTGGATCTCGTCTAGAGAAGGGTGAAGAGCGACCTGCGGGGCGGCCAGCTGGATGTCCACCTCGAAGAAAGGCAGTACCATCACGCTCTCCACCTTGGTCTTGCCCTTCTTTCCGGAGGCATCGTCTGAGTCCTTCGACACGGGGCGAGAGCCGATACGCTTCTTCAGTGCATTCATGGAGTTCTTCGCGCAATGAAGGAGAGCCTGGTACATGAAGTGGTTGTAGTGCTTCTTCAATTTGTTGATCTCTTCATCTGCTACGGAGTCGACGTGGCCGTCCAGACGATAGCTGGAGATGGTCTTTATCAGATCCTTCACTGCGAACTCGACTTCTAGGTTCTTACCCTGCAATAGCGTGGACTGCCTGGCGATGTGCTTCTCCTGCATCTTCACGAACTCCTCAACTGTGAAGGACTCCGCATCGGGCAGGTCGACTAGAAGGGTCTTGGAGACGATCTTCAAGTTCTTCTCGATTCTGTTCTCGATGATGTCATTGATGTTCTCAACCAGTTCCTCCAATTTGCTGAGTCCTGAGTGGATGTGCGACTTATATGCATCAATATTCATAGATGTCCAGGTAAGGGTAATCATTCCGGGGCGAAGCTTGTATTCCATGTCTCGGAAGTGAGGTCTGAGCACCATCGCCGTGACAGGGATAACATTCGATACGACGTTGTCGTACTTTGTGAGCGCCCAGTGAAGCTCGTTGTGATAGTTTTTGAACTTCTCCTCCTGGAACAACACAATCCTTGCTCCATCGGGCACATCACTGCCCATGCGATCGAGACATTTCGCCTCACGGATGAGCTGCAGGATCTCCTGGTCGAAGTTGACATAGAGCTTCCCATCGTCGGGGTGCCTGATGATCAGAGTAGCCTGTAGGCCGGCCTTGGCCTGGTCGATGGACTGCACCCAAGCCTGGTACCATAGGTATTCGAAGGCAACTAGGGTCTTGGCCACCTTGTTATACATCTTGATGATTCGCTTCGCGTCTTTGCCAGCGAGCACATTCTGGTTCGACTCGAACTGCTTCATGGGCTCCTCGATGCGCTTCAGAAGGTGTCTCGACCAGGTGATGTTACCCGCTACAGGGGGCAAGTTACGGGGGATAGGCGGATCGTGCTTCTCCTTCTCATACAGCTGCTGCACCTGCTCCAGCTCCTGTCCGTATGTCTGGAAGATGATGTTCAGCTTGGAGTCGAGGTCACTCTTTAGACTCTCCCTCTGCAAGATGCTCTGAAATTTGCGAAGCAGGCGTAAGGAGTGCTCAATGGAGGTAATACTCTCGAAGGACTGATTGATGAACTGCTGCAGGGCCGCCTCGAGATCAGTGATCTTTACGTTGAATTCCACGTAATCACATCGAACTTGTTGTTGTGGTAGTCTAGCAAGTCGTGGCGCTTGAGGCGGAACTCCTTCACGATTAAGTGGAACTGCTCGATAAGCCGTTCCATACCCTCTAGCTTGTTCTTTGAAAGCGAGTTAAACTGGTCGATGGTACTGAACATATCGATCAGCTTAATCACACGTCGGCAGAATAAATCGAACTTGCCGAATATTTGCATCTCGTTAAATGAGAACTGTTTACCCTTCGGCGTTTGCTCTAGCTTGTTTTTCGTAAGACGATATTGCTCCTGATAGGCTTCATTCAGCTTTAAACACGACTCCAGCTTTCGAACCAGATCTTGGGGATCACTCTCCCAGAGGGCATCCGCCTCGTCGTCGCCCGTAATGTGTGTCTTGCAGTTTGTGATCATCTGCTCCGTGATCTTCGCAAATAGACTAGTCATGCGGTCGGGAGTATTGTAGTATCGAGCAATGGTATGGATCATCTTGATTGAATTCATCAGGGCTGGAAGGGTGTCCGTGATAGTCTCTGCGTTGCCCGTATACAAAGGATCAATGAATCTCTCGAGAGTGTATAGGTACTTAACGTTATCCTTGGCCTCATTGGACGTCTCAGTAATATCTACGTCCTTCTGCTTCCACCGTCTCAACAACAAAACGATGTTCTGCTTACTAGGGTCAGTAGTGGCCTTTGTGAGGGCAGTTAACACGGTGATGACTTGCTTCACATCGACCCTCTTGAGCTGTTCAGTGATGCTTGTGAGCTTCTGCATACGCCCACGCCAGTACTCCAACTCACCGCGAGGTCCCACGTCGTCATTATCAGCGGTTGATCTCGGTTGCGAGAGATAATCCTCAATTTGATTGCACCACTCGTTTAGAAGGGACTCGAAGTGGTCCACTGCATCGGCAGGTAACGCGGTGCGATGGGCCTTTACTTCTACTGCACGAATGATCTTCGGGTCAGGCGATCTCAGATCAAGCCCGCTAGCAAAGCTATTCAATGCATCGTTGATGTTGGTGATAAACGAACCTATCTCAGAAATAAAGTCGTTTTTCTGTTCATCGTCCACTTTACCCCACTGGTCGAATGTGTCTAGCATTGGTCTATAGGATTGACTTAGGATGGCCTCTATAGTGCCCAAGGCAGATGTTCCAAGCTCTCCGAAGAGTAAGTCCGACTCTCCACTCTTCAAGGGGTCCAGAGCTACACCGACTGGTACATTCCTGATGAAGTAACAGCACTTCTGGGTCATATGACCAGAGTTTCCATCAGACAAAGAGAGAAACTTTGGCGAGGAACTTTCTGCAGACCAGTTCTCTCCCTCGGAGACTTCGGATTGGTAAAATACAAACATTCTACCGGATCCCTCGCCTTTGAAGAAAGTGTTGAACTTTTGCAAATTTACATCTTGTCTGATGAACTGCTGAACCGCCTCTGGTGTCAACTCAGGCGAAAATGCCTCAAGCATTTTACTAATGCACCATTTGTGACGCTCAGCTAAAGCCATTCTGTATATCTACGAATGATAAATTCTGTTTGATAAATCCTAATTTGAAAGGCTCGCACTAATAATGATTTTCTAG
>Ga0115102_10667347_pt1 | contig 14171 bp, 1 predicted proteins | sample MBTome_5_FD_89644 | JGI IMG/M metagenome (GOLD analysis project Ga0115102, IMG submission 89644) | Marine eukaryotic communities from Pacific Ocean to study complex ecological interactions - MBTS_5May14_M2_3um Metatranscriptome... | ecosystem: Environmental > Aquatic > Marine > Oceanic | place... | reverse complement strand
CTTTGAGTTCGAATATTAATTAAATGCAGACGCATGCGATCATTGTTGCACGCGTACGCAACAAAGCTTGCATGTGATATGTGCTATCTCTTTATTTGCTGTCGCTGTTTACACCTCGGGCACTTCTAACAGCATAACTACACCAGCTAACACCCACTTACGCGGTGAATGCTTGGTCCGAAGCGTCGCGTCGAACACATACGTGTTGCCCCGGAAGGTCGTTTTGTACACTGGGCATGTGTAGACGCCCTGCGTCTCGAGCTTGTCGCGCATGATGGCTCTACAAGTGACCACAGGCACCTGGTCGAACAGAACACGTGGCAGGCATTCATCCAAACAGCTCTGCTTGATGTCCCATCGCGCAGCTTCAAGCCACAGGCCCGTGACGTATGCTCCGTCTCTGACGGCGGTTTCGATCTCTTCCGGCTGCTTTCGTGTGATATCGGTCATGATGGTGAGCTTGTCAAGTTCTTTCTGTTGCGTCTGCGCCGTGACCTGCATGATACTCGTCAGGAACGACTGCGGGTTGAAGCACAGCGAGAGATCCGTCACGATCGGGATGGTCGTCGGCTCGTCTGTCCACCGCTGTAACTGGTCTGCGCGATCCATCAAGTTGTCCATCCACAGTCCCAGCTTACGCAACGACGGGAAGGCCTTGTTTGCCCAGGATGACGGCACGCGGCCCAAGAAGAGAGACTTGGAGAGCGTTTCCATTCTCTCTGACATTTGAAGCTCGCCCTTCATACCAAGCTCTAGCTCTTCGAGCGAGTTCTTGATCTCATCACGAAGCACGTTCATTCGATCGCACTCTTGCAGGAACACGTTCTGATACGGTCCCCGCTCCTCAGCGCCGATACGTGTCGCGATATCATCAGTGTCGAAATAAATCGGCTTGACGCGCTCTAGAATCGCAGAGAGAAGAGCCCCGACCGGGTCTTCTTCTGCGCCGGCAGCCCCACCATCATCGTCATCATCACCACGGGGCTGCAGTTCGAGTACAACCGACATGAGATTGTTGGCCTCCAGGGTCCGCACGGCAATCTCAGCGTTAGGATGCATTCCAAAGGCAACCGGCGACTCGACAGTGAGGTATTCGTCGATGTAAGTGAAGTACTCGTCGTAGGCCATGGGCTCTGGCGACATAAACTTCTCATCAGGGAAGGACTCTGAGAAGGGGAACAGCTCCATGCCGTCAAGCAGCTCAGGGATGAAGTAGGTGTCCATGAATGCCTTGTTGAGTCGTCGGTCCCAGTCGTCTGTGATGTGGCCTCCGTACAGGATCTCGCCGAAAATGTATCGCAGGTCGGACCATGGAATCTTTTCGCCGCCCGAACCCTTTTCCAGATAGTTGGAGAGAACCTCGGATGAGTTCTCGAGGTCGCCCGTGTTGAACGGGTACCTTCGGTTCCAGCCCTTGGGGCCGAACTTGCACCGTTCGATAATGACGGCGTGATAATGGCACAGTGTGAAAAGGATCATCTTGACCTTACCATCCTTGTACTCAAACTCTTCCTTTTCGAAAGTCGCAAATGCGCGCTTGAGGTTCTGGACGAGACCCTGGGGCGGCTCGTTGGTGAGTTTGATCGACCGCTCCAAGATACCGATTGGAATTCCGTTCGACGGTTCAGAACTGAGGAAGAGGCGAAAGTCCTTGTGGATCTTGCCCTCGGCTTCATAGTCGTTGAGCTTCTTTTCCAGGTCGCCGGCCCATACCGGCATCAGGTGGATGTTCTCCAGAATCACCCAGTGACCCTCCTTGACACCGATAGCTAGCTTGGCCATGGCCACTACATCCTGACCCTCTCCGAGAGCGACACGGTGCCATTTATTCGGAAAGTATCCAGCCTTTGTTCCAATATCCTGCAGGTTGACAACGGGGTCGGCACCTGGGGATAGGATGAAGAAGATTGGCGTGACATTGTTCATATCTGCCAGACTTTTTCGAAGCAAGTCTGAGAATGACACACCAGCATCGCAGCGCGTAAACTCTTTGCCGTCTGGAATGGCTATCTCAGCATAGATGTTCATGCAGGCAGTGAGACGGTCGCCACGGATGGCGCGAATAACGAGCATGTGCATGAAGAACTCGTTCGTCAGCAATTTCCTCCAGTTTGATGGCAGCGGGATCGACTCAGGCCGCGGCTTGTTGTACCACTCTCTGAAACGATTCGGCGAGGCCACCATGTCGGTTGCTAGACCCTGGAAGCCTTGAAGCTCTGAGAGCGCATTGACAGCACCCCACGCGGCGTCTGGCAGCCAGGCGAGGGTCGACGGCTTCTCCTCTCCCGTTTTCTTCGGGCAATGGAGAAGGAACTCAAAATAGCTGCGGTTGAATTCCACCCGGAGGTCGGGCGCCTTCTTTCGCAGCAGCTTGAATAGAAGTTGCGCGACAAGGATAAGTCGATGCTTTGAAAAGGTTCCACGGTTAACCCATCGGAAGATGGTGATACGGATCATCTTCTTCAATGCGTTGACGCGGAACTTAACGTCATTTGGATCCTTGGGCTTCTCTGCTCGTTCAATGGCGAGGAAGAAGAAGGTGGTGAAGGCTTCAAGAGAATACTGGTACATGTGCTCGATGCTCCATAGCTGAATGAGCAAGAAGTAGATCCACGAGGCCTCTTGGGCCACCATGCGGTACTTATTACGTGCTTCATTAATGAGAATCTCAGCCTCCTTTGCCTCTTTTTTCTTCTGGTCAACTTCCACGGACTTCTTCTTTGTGAACTCGAGCCCATCGATGAGCTCGATGTTGTCTAGAATCGTGTTGGGGTCCGCAGAGTTAAGCATTTCAAGAAGCTTGTCTTCCAAGTTCGACAACTCGATGTTAAACTCGTTGATAGCGCGAACGAGCTCGGATTTCTTCTCTTCCAAGTCCGGGCGTTCCTTATTCACCACCAGCGCCAGCAACTGGTCCTCCAGTCCCGACTCGGTAACCATGAAGTTGATGAGCGTTGTTTGAGCCGCGATTTCGGGCTTGTAGTGAGGGTTGGGTAGTTTGGTCTGAACGATGAGCTTGAATTTCATGTCATAGTCAACCATCTCACCCAGGTTAATTTGGGCACCCTTTCCGCCACGGCCTTTGACAATCTGCTGGGCAATGACGGGGTCGAGCGAAGCATCAAGCTCCTCCAAAATAGAATGCAGGTACACCGTGTACCCAAACTGCACGCCTTCCTTGACAACACGCATCCAGTTGCGTGTGTTAAGGGTGATACTTTTCATATCCGGACAGTGTTTTTCGATCCACCGTGAACCTTGCAATTGCGGGTCAATCATTAACGGCCAGCGCTTACACTGGGTGATGATGGCGGCGTTCTCGAAACTGTTTCGATCGGCAGCAAGACCCTCGTTCTGCCACTTAGCGAACTTGGATGCGTCGGCAAGCATCATCAATGGATCCAAACCCTCCCGCATAGGAATCTGCTTGGCATCAAGATCCTTAATCCATGTCTTCTTCCATAGCTTGAGCCGGAAGTCAGCGTTGAACGCGCCGATGTAGGACACGAATGAACTTGAGAGCATGATGTCTCCAATAAGTGTTTCGTTTTCCTTCTTGAGTTGTTTAACACCCTCTCCCCAACGAATCTTCTCTCCGGCGAGACCACCAACCAGCCGATCGGCAGTTGCAAGCTTCTGTTTGCACTTCTCCGCATCAGCCTCAACTTGCCTCTTTTCCTCCTCGGCGTCATTTTTCGTCTTAATGGCGGCGTCGAGCATCTCCTTAAGCTGCGCGACCTTTTCTCGCAGAACGCGTACCTCCTCCGCAGCAACCCGCGCCTTCTCCTGAGCTTCTTCCAAAGCCTTCATTTTTGGTGCTACATCCTTGTACACCCAGAAATACCGAACGATGTTGATGACCCAGCCACAAAGGTTGGCAGCGGCCTCAGACTTGCGGAGCATAGATTCGACCTTGAAAACTTCCTTCTTGATAATCTTGTCGGCCTTCTTGACGCGATCCTCAGGAATGACGCGACCATCGAACTCCTTGAGCTCTGTAATGAGCGCATTCGGGTTCGCAAGCAGAATCTTTCCGCTTTTCCATCCAGGTTTCCACCCCTTTCCGTCCTTGCCAAGAAGGATAGCGACGGCGTCGGTGACGAGCGGAGTTCCCTTGGGCGGATTGGTGAAACTCTTGAAAGTCTGGATCTGCTTCACTTCGAGACAATCCACTGCGGCTGTCGCTGCGTCTAAAATTGGTTGTACTTTGTCTAAATCATCTTGACATTGTTCTTTGACCTTTGTGGAAGCCTCCTCAACAACCAAAGCGGCTGCGGCACCCTTATCGGCCACCTTTTGCTCCTTCTCAACGACGGCCTTCTGTTCGTTGGCTTTCTTAATGGCTTCTGCCGCAGCCACCTTTTTCTCTTCAACGATGACCATTGTTCGCTTGAGGTCCTCTTGGAGCTCGGCCACCTTTGATCCGGTGTTGGTTAACACAGCAATACCCTTTTCCAGACGCTCTGTTTGTCGATCGACTTCAGCCTTGGCGTTTTTGTAGAGGATCTTGTAGAAGGCGATCAGTTCGAGGAATGACTTCGGGGTAGTGTAAAAGTACCGCTTCTCGCGAGCTAGGAAGGCATCGGAGGCTTTTTCAACACTCAGGTGCACCTCTGCCATGTGGCTCGAGATGAGTGGCAGCATTTCCTCACTTTGCTCAAAGATTGGCATGTCGGAAATAAAACGCTCAGCGACGTTCTGCAGCGCATCGCGTGGCCATGGGTGGAACCAGTCGATCTCAGTGCAGTTAATGAGCCCCGGAAATTTGCGGCACCTGACGCGCATGACTCCACCGACGGGGGAGAAGCAAAGGATGGTGTGCAGGTTCTTTCGCACGCGAGAAACGAAGAAGTCCATGAGAGCTGTCGGGTTGTCGGCCACTCCAGCCTGCTTGGCCTTGGGCCGCAGTCCGGCGCAAATGCCTTCGAGCTCTTCGGGAGCGAAGAGGTCGGGGACGTAGCCGGAAGATAGGGTGTCATTGATGTAGACAAGCCACTCATCGGTGACGATCTGTGCATCAGTGAGGATGAATGCCACGGGTGTGCCTTTTTCACCACACTTGCGATAGAGAAGCTGCAAATCGGTCTTAAGATCCGCCTCGCGGTAGTTCTGGGTGACTTTGATTTGGAAGTCCTCGTATCCGCAGATGCCTTTAGACGCCAAGCGGGATAGAGACTGTTCACCGGATCCTCCGACACCGACCAGAAGAGCGTTACCACGGTCTTGCTGAATGATACGAGCGATGCGAGTGACGTGCTCCATTGCCATTCCGAAAAGAACCAGGTCCATTGCCGCGTTTTCCTCGTTGTAGTCTTCAAGTTTGGCGTCGAGAACCTTGCGTAGATTCTTCATGCTTGAAATCTGGTTGTACACACCGGATTTCTTTCCCTCAAAGGTTGTAAAGACCACAGGATCCGGCTCAGGAATGTTCTGATTCTTTTCCTTTGCCTCTTTTGCCGCCTCCTGAGCCAGGTCTTTCAATCTGGCGTCGTCAACCTTACGCTCCTGGGGAAAGAACTTGTTCTTGTTATTTTCGATTTCCTTCTTGAACAGGGTCATATCCTTGTTGTTGTAGAGGCGATCGTGGTAAACACGCATGGCTTCGTGGACGAAGAGCAACATGGCGTCAACGGGCTTTGAATCTTTGCAGTCAAGCCGGTGAAGCCCTTGGAACATCTTCCCGAGCTCACGCAAGTTGAACAGGTAATGAAATTTGAGCGACGATGGCAGAAACTTTTCAGACACGCGGTAGTGCAAGTCAATCGTGGCCTCAACCAGGCGCTCCGACATTTCCCTGATATTTTCTGGGGCTTGCGCGAGGCAGTTGTCCATAATCTGCTGGAAAATTCCGATTTGGGTCTCTTTGGATGGCATTTCGGTGCCGATTGTGGTAAAGTGACTCTGAAGACGAGGGTTGATAGTAAATGATCCCGCCTTGGGGTTCATGGAGGAGACGTACATGGTATCGACGATGGACTTTTGGTCTAGGGCCTTGGTGTCATACCAGACACCATAGTCCATATGCTGGCGGATGTGCTCTGAGGTCGACTGCGTGTCGTAGAGGTCGACTTCCTGCATATTGATATCATCGATGTAGTAAACAAGTTTCTTGGGCACTGGCGGGCCAAAGATACGGCCTTGGCGCTTGGACACAGCAGTTTCCATGATATCCTTAAGGACAGGTGCAGTGGTGTAGTAGTTCAGGTTGATTCGCTTGAACACGGTATCCTTGTCTGCCTCGTTGCGGAGGTAGTTGTCAATAATTGCGGTTTTTCCAGTTCCAGCTCCGCCAACGAGCATGGTACCCCAGCACTGAGCGCGACCGTCGCGTGCCCCACGGCCACCCGGAAGGTAAGCAGTCTTAGCGAGAAGGTCAATGATGCGCGTTGTACGAAGTGTCGATTGCGTTGGAACGAAGACCTGCGTGACGAGCGCAGCGTTTTTGTGGGGAACATACTTGGGCACAACGTTTTCCCATTGCACCATCTCGGCTTCCTCGTTGGGGAAGAAGGAAAATACATCAAAAGGCTTCTTTTTATCTTCCATCTTGTACTCGATGTTTTTCTTGTGCTTGACCTTCCACCAGGTATTGAAGCGCCGACGTGAATCGTTATTTTTTTCGTTGATAGTGCACCCACCCAGCGCCCAAACGGCCGCAAAAGCAAAGTTAGCTTCGAGCACATTCTGCAAGGATTCATTGATCAAGAGTGTGTCGTGCTCTTCGATCTGGCTCTTAGTCATTCCCTTGAATGTCTTGGCGCGCATCTCATCGAGAAGACCCTCTAACAAGTAGCAGAGAGACTTCATCTTGGTGATCTCGCCCACAGGTACAATCGGGGTGGTTTCTCTTCTGAGTTCGTAAAGGTCGTCAAAGGAGCAGTATTTTGTGAAGAGGCTTTGTAGGGCCGACCTCAGTTTCTCATCAGGTCTGTCGTTCGGTCCGAACTTCTGGCTTTGCAGCCATGAATCGAGAAAAGGTTTGGGTCCAACGTCACCCGGATTGACGTAAAGAATACCAGCTCGAGAAACAGTCGCAGGAGACGCGTGGTCAAGGTTTGCAACTTCGAACAGCAGACGCATAGCATCTGAGAGCGGAATACGCTCATTGGAGACCAGAGTGAGCGTCTTGTTGTCGTCCATCACAGTGTTAAGGGACTCAATCCACAGCGTGTCGACGTCGCCATCCATCACGATCCACTTCATGTTTTGTTCCTCCTTGTACGGAGGGTTGTTGCGGGACATGTCGCGCATGATAGTAGACAGGATGCCGTCATGCCACTCAGTTTTCGTGAGGTACCCATAAAGATCGTTGTTGTCAACGGCCTTAGCGTTCAATGGAATGGAAACAACCTTGTGCCCGAGCTCCTTATTTGCTTGCTCCAGAGTGTTCCAGATCTTAGTTTTACCGGCACTGGCGGGGCCAATAATGAACACGGAGTGACGGATGTTGAAAAGTTCCTGCAACTCAACGACCTTGGCCAAGAACTCATTTTCCGGCTGAAGGTTCATCTTGAGCGCGGCCTTCTTGACAGCTTGGGCGAGATCTTCGTCCATGATACGCTTAACGTCGGCGCGGCCAGGAAACAGATCGGAACAAAGCTGACGGAAAATGGCCTTGTCGACACTTACCAACTTGGGCAAGTTGAAGTCACGCAACGCGCGCATGAGCACGATATCCTCCTCAGTGCCCGGGGGCGCCTGGCGTTTAAGTCCACCCGCAACGCGCAAAACGGCTTTGGTGGCCCTTAGACCCCAATCGTAGAATCGCTGCTGAGTGAGCAGCTCCTTTGAGAGATTGTAGAGCGTGGTGAATTTATACGACAAGATGCGAGCCCCGCGGAACCCTTCAGACATGAGCATGTTTTCACAAATGAGCCGAGTGTCAGGCACAACCATCGCGCAAGGACGGAAGAGAGCCTTAAGATTCTCAGGAAGTTCAGTACGTCCTGCGTAACCGGGGTTCATTGTGATAAATAGACCGACAGTGGGGTTGAGCTTGAGCGTTGAGCCCATCATTTCAAACTCCTTGGCATCAATCTTAAGAGCGTTCAGGACGCAGGTCACTTGCGTGGCGACAACGGAAAGCACTTCGATGCGAATGCGGTTAAACTCGTCGAAGCAACCCCAAGCGCCTGTCTGCGACATTCCCTTGTAGATGGCACTCATCGATTCGACGTTCATCTGCGGCGAGCAGTTGAATACGTAGCAGTTGATACCAATACCACGCGCTAGATCTTTAACTGTCTCCGTCTTACCAGTACCGGCGGGTCCTGCCGGAGCACCACCCATCTTGAGCGTAAGTGCCTGAGACAGGGTAATGTAGCAACGGTCTGTGAGTGGAGTGATCACAAGGCGACCGGTGTTTCCGATGTATTCGTACGATCCATAAAACGTGGAGTCCATAATTTTGGTGATTGAGTCGCGCTTCTTCTTGTCCCAATAGTAGCGCATCTGGCACTGCCAGTCGAATTGGTCGCCATCCGTGACCTTCTTTTCGATCAGCATCTGCACAACGTCCCTAGAGTGCACGTCAATTGTAATCAGCGTGATAATCTTCACGCGGTCGCGCTTGTTCAGCTTGTTGAGAACAAGGTCGACAAGTTTGATCAGACGTTCATCGTACAACTTAAGGTAGTCCTTGAGGGCAGTTTCATTGCCTTCAGCCAACGCTTCAAACTGAGCTTCAACCTCCTCGGTGTAAACCGTGAAACTTGCTGTGAGCGCGTGTTGAGCAGAGTGATCGTAGAGCCATTTAGCACGGGGTTTTTCGTGCCAGAGATCGGCTTCGTCCTTGGCAACTTGCAGGCCGCGAACCATGGTTTCTTGGTGGTGTTCCACAAGTTTTAACAGCCAGGCCTCAACCGGACCAGTGCATTCGTACGGTGCATGGAAGGGGATGTATTCCTTTCCAGCTTTTGAATACATACCAGTGGCATGTTTGGTGAAGGGCAGAGCTTTGTGTTGTGCGAAAAGAGCTGTCCACCACTCTTTCTGTTTTGCTTCGTCCTTGCCGGAGGCGTATTTCGCAGCCATGCGACGGGCATCGCACCCTGGCTCATTCCACTTGGTGCACCAGAGATCACCCTTGAGTCGAAGAACCTCTTCGAGCTCCTTGAGTTCGGGGGTGGAAAGGCTCTTTTCTTCTTTCTTGAATTGCAATCGATTCACGTTATTAAAGCAGTCTCCAAAATGTTTTTGAATTGCTTGAGGGCTGTTCCCATTGGAAAGAATATCGAGGAGGGCAGCGTTGGAGACGAAGTAGAATCGTGGAAAGAACATACGCTTGACTTCAAGGTAGGCAAAAAGAGATTTCTCGCACTGGTCAAGACCGATTTTCATCTCATTGAGTGCCTTAAGGGTGGCTTTGTTGATCAGTGCTTCCGTCACAAGAGGCGTTTTGACGACTTCAAGCATCAGTTTGCGAAAGTTCGCGTCAATCTTCTCAAAACGGGCCGCGTCTTGCGGCAGCTGGCGACGAATGTCTTCAGAGCCAATGAAAATGGTCTCCAAAGAGCCCCAGTTGCCCTGAACTTCCAACCAGTCATTAAATACGGTTTCGACCGTCCGGAGACAGTCGTTCCAGAAGTCGACGTCTTTTCGGAAAAATTCGACGTTCTTGCCCTGTGCCTGCATTGTCTGCAAGGAAGCCATGTTCTCCTCCAGAGCTATCATGAGATCTTCAGATGCCATGAGCAGCGAGACTCCGTTCTTGTGTTTTGTAAACTCAACTTCCATGTCCTTCCAGACATCTTTGATTTTTGCGAGCTGAATCGCGATCTTGGCCTGCTTATCAGCCTCATCGACGATGTCTCCAACTACCTCCTGGAACTTGTGCAACTCGAGGTCGAGCATGTCTTTCAGGCAGAAGTCGGGGCCCATGACGAAGTGTTTCTTAGTTTCTTTCATCAGACGCTCCCAGTGCCGGTCCTTCATGGATTCAGAGTGCAGGTCGCTGATCAATGGGAGAATGACCATCATATTCTTGATTTTGTCGTCCAAACCCATGTAGGCTTTGTAGCCTCCACAGTCTTTCTTGTTCTTTCGAAGCTGCTTTTGAAGCTTTTTGCATTCCTCGCCGAGAGCTTCGGCATCGATGTCATGCCAAAGGGTCTTCTCCCACTCCATAAACGTCCATTTTACAATCGCCGCCATATCCCAGACGATTTTGAGAGATTTGTTTTCGTTGCGGCAGAGCTCAACCTTCTTCTTGTAAGCCGCAGATTTATTTTCGCATTCAAACAGCAGCTCTTCTTTCGTGAGCTGATCAATTTTCTGCTCGACGGCATTCATAATCTTGTATGAACTGTGCATGCTGTCGTAAGCCTCATCGACGGTGTTTTTAAAATCGAACGCGGGGATGCTCTGGAAATCACGACGAACCTGGAGAACCTCCTCGAAGTAGTCTCGAACACGGGCCTTGATTTTCTCCATCTCAATGGTTTGGAGTTTTTGGATGCTTTCACTGACAGCGTCCACTTTCTTGCAAGTATTGTCCCAGTTTTGGGGGGCATCAGCGAGTGACTTGGTTTCCTCTTCAGAGAAAACCTTTCCGTACTTAGTCAAAAGCTTTACGACCTTACGCATCGGACCAAACATAAGTTTCACTTCCTTTTCGCGCGTTCGTACAAGTTGAATGTAACTGAGTACACTCTTGAGGTCTTCAGACACATTCTCGGACTTTTCATCGACGGGTTTCAGGCCGGAGTTGACCTCCATCATTTGCATTTCGACTGTGTTGAGCTTAAAGGTCACGTCGTTGAAGAGATAAGAAGTGTAGTTGTTGATGCGTTTGTTGACCCAGTCTTCAAGAGTGTCCATAATAGGCTGTGCGTCGATTTTCAACCAAATGATCTCAATCGGGGTGGACAACGCTTCAACTTCGCTGCGATACTTTCTGTACAGAACAATCTTCTTTTCGAACTCTTTCAGTTCCATGTCATCCTCGTTGATTTTCTTCTTGCAGTCTTCACGGGCGTTTTCCTTGCGGATTTTAATCTTTTTTTCGTCCAGCATATTGAAGAAGTCATTGAACTCCTGCTCTAGAGTGGTTTCCCACAATGGCTGGAAGTATTCATACTTGTTGCGAAGCTTTGTGCACTCTGTCGAACACTTGTCGAGGAGACTCTGGAGTGCTTTGATTTGAGATACGACGCTAACAGATTTCTTGCCTCGCTTCTCGCCAAGGTTAATCTTGGTTTCTTCTTTGTACACTGAGAGTTGCTCCCGGTAGTCTTTCCCGTCTGAGAATTTTAGCATTACCTCGCCAACTTCCATGAACCCGTACGCCCACTCAAGAACGATTTTGAAAATGTCTTTTTCCCGTTCTTCGTCCTTCTCGTCGGCACTCAAGGCGTTGAATTCGATTTCCTTTTCTTCGCCAGCCAGCTCAAGTCTGATCTGGATGAGTGGCAGAATCTCACCTTTGGCAAGCTTTTGCTCATCGAACTGGTCAATCAGGAACTGAATTGAGATGCAGACTGATTTTGCCAGATATTTCAGAACAAACCCTTCGACGTACTGCAAGTAAGTCTTCCAGATGTTAGAGGACTTGTCAGCTTCCATAACTTCGCACGTTTTGGCAAGCAGTTTTCCGAACTTCTTCTGCTTACGATCAAGGTCAGGAAGTCGCCCCTTTTCGGGATCGCTTGCCTGATGCTTGAGCATATCACTGAACTGTTCAGAGGTCACAGGTTTTGCCTTTCTCTCTGCCAAAGGGATCTCTGCAAACTTGTCAAGAATGTCACAAATTGATTTGAAGTTGTCGCGCATGGTCGTGACACGCTCGTAAATCTCTGTCGTCTTCTTCAGGTTCTTGTCAATGAATGCTCGTGCTCCATCTGCATTCCAGTTGATAGTCGAGAGGCCGTCTTCGAGCATGCCGTCGATCGTTTTGATTTCCTCAGCAATGAGCGGGTATTCAACCTCGTGGAGGGTGGTAATCATCTCGTTGTACATATTTTTGACCAGGTCGAGCTTGCACGTGAATTCTCGGAACTTCTCGTTCTGCTCGTAGATAATCTCGGCGTAATCTGGCACGTCGCAGTGGAACAAGTGCAAGTATCGAACCTCACCGAGCAGGCGTACCAAAATGGGGTCAAAATTGACGCGAATCTTGCGGGTTTTTTCTTCGCGAACAATAAGAGGCTGGTCTAACTTCGCCTGGGATGAAGCCTTGACTTCAGCTTTCCATTCCTCAGCACGAGCATCCATGAAAGCCTTCATCAAAGCTACAACCTTGTCGTAAAGGCTGACAACCTCGGAGGCGATGTCACTCAGCATCACGTCTTTTGTGAATCGCAAGTAATTTTGGTTAATCACGTCGATGCGGGTCTTCAATGCGGTGCACCATTGAAGGGCACCAGCAAGTGGAGGCTTGTTAACATCGATATGTGGGCTCTCGTTCTCCTTCGTAAACTTGTCTTTCACAGTGAGCAACTCCGAATGGTAGTTGAACAAAAGAGCAGTTTGCTTCTTTTCAAGTTCATCCTTGATTGTAGGGCGCTGAAGCATTTGAGCGAAGCAGTCCATCATGTCAAAGCGCCCCAATATAGTCGTGTTGTCATCGTAGCTATCGATAAGCATCGCAGAGACGGTGCGCTCGAGATTGCGGATTTTCAACCGGAAGGCAAAGAAGTCGTCGTCAAACGATTCTGCTCGAATGTCAACAATGTCGTACTTGACTGCCCTGAACACTTTCGAGGCGGCCATAAATTTGTTGTAAACCTTTTCAAGGTGTTCGGTGAGCTCCATGCCCTTGCTCCCACCGAATACGACACGGCCCGGCTGAAGCTTCTCAAATGCCATGCTAACAGCCAAAAACTCGTCGACATCTTTGCATCTCTCAATGAACATGTTCAAGCGGATGAATACGTCAGAAGGATTGACATCCCAGGCAGCACCACTATCCTTCAGCTCCTGTGATGCAACTTTCTGGTACTCCGCGAAGGTGCTTTTCCATAGTGTACAGAGGTCTATGCCAGTCTTGAGAAGCTCTCGAGCTTCTCGAGTGTCCTCGTTGTCGACGTGCTTCCAAAGCTCGCTACCAGCGCACACTCTAGAAGCTTTATCGAGTACAGCGTTGGAAATCTCTTTCATGAGGTTCACAAGCAGTTCTTTGGTGTTGTATGTCGGCGACGTCTTCCACACCTGGACCATGAGGTGCAGGAGAGCAGGCATGGACAGTCTAACCTCTTTCAAATCATTTGATTGGCCAACAACTCTGAAATACTTTTCAAGAATTCGGAGATACTTGAGGTTTTCCTTGGACTCGGCCGTCTTTTCGGAGACCGCGGCCTTGAGTTCTTTGAACTCCTTGACGTACGGACTCTTGTACTCTGCGAGAATTTTGATGACACCCATGTTGCGTTCTGACTTCAGTTGCTCGGCAAGGCTGACCAAATCGTCACGCTTATTTCTCCAAAATTTAATCTCGTCGCTAGGGTGAGGGTGGAAGTTTTCTGTGTGAAGAATGTCAGGTGCTTTTGATGTGATGGCTGTAATGAGCTCTGACCATTTGATCACCGCTGTCTGCATATGGTGAACACGCTCCTTCTCCGGAACGTCCTCGTCAAATGCTTGCGGGAGAGGAGGCGGCAGCAAAGTTCTCCCCGCCGCCTGGCCGGCAGCCACGTGCAGGCTCGCCATGTACGAATCGAGCTGCAACATGATCTCCTTCGTTGAAGGACTCGGCCACCCGGATCTATTTTTAGGATTCTGCACCATCGGGTTCACCACATCGGCAACCAGACTCTGCAGGTTGGACAGAAGATTTTCTGACACCTCCGCGCAGACAACCTTAGTACGCAGAGCTACGGGATCCAAGTTCATGTTTGCATCTATATCATCGCTCTTCAAGAAGTATAAGAGTTTGCGGCGAAATGATTTGGGGATATCATTCCGCAGCACCAGCGCATCCCCACGCCCTATACAAGCACAAAGCAGTTTCTTGTTTCCCCCAGTCACGAAATCCATCAGCGCGTCCTTGGTGGGTCCTTCCTCCTCGATTGCCTCCTTGAACTTCACGCTCTCGCCCCCCTTCGAGTTCAACGAGTTGTTTATCTTAAACATAATGAACGCAATGCATTTTTCCTGCGCCATGGTTGGGGCACGCTAAGGACAGCGAAAAACAGACTGTTCCTCCGGTAGGCGCCTTCCCACAACAGCGCTCAGCT
>Ga0115102_10896935_pt1 | contig 14211 bp, 1 predicted proteins | sample MBTome_5_FD_89644 | JGI IMG/M metagenome (GOLD analysis project Ga0115102, IMG submission 89644) | Marine eukaryotic communities from Pacific Ocean to study complex ecological interactions - MBTS_5May14_M2_3um Metatranscriptome... | ecosystem: Environmental > Aquatic > Marine > Oceanic | place... | reverse complement strand
TCTTCACTTCTTCTTCTCCTCCGACAGCGTTGCTAAGCGTGATAATCTAAGGTTAGTTAGCCCAGAACTACAATATGAACAATACAAAAAGGAAAAGAACAATACAGCAGGAACCATCCATTCCCCATCCCCTCGATTAACACACTAGATAGCAGGAGTGGAATGGCTAATATTAACTATTTGTCAATGATATAATTTAGGCGGTACTGCACAGCAACGCCACTCCTCTGAGAATCCAGTGAATAGGCTGCCTATGGTGTGTCGACAGCAATACTTTAAAAACCAAGTACCTATCCGTTCTGGCCGGATATTTATACACCGGGCAGTCATAAGCCCCGTAAGGTCCGTAATTACCGGAGGTCATTATCTGCTTTCTAGAGGACTTCGTGACGGCTGTAACCAGCATAACAGGCAGCAACGCGAAAAGTTTTTTTGGGGCACTCTCACAGAGAGTGCTCTCCTTGTTCTCCCATGCTGCCCCATCCAAATGCAGGCCATGCACGTAAACCCCCTCCTTAGGTGCCGCACGCACCTGTTCGCAATTGGCGATGTCTGTAACCTCGGCGTGGATCACTACGGAGTCCAGTGCCCAATTCTCTGCCTTATGAACACGAGTAATCTCCTGCTGCACTGCCGTGATAAAGCCCTGTGGATTGAAAAACCCGGCCATCCAGAAGCAATGGGGTCTATTGTGGGCTAGCCATTCGCGGTACTGTGTATCCCTCAACAGCAATCCCGTAAACCACATGCCTAAACTGGGTGACAGCCACGATAACTCGTCACCGGCCGGACTGTACAGCCACGACTTGGGAACTCGAGCATCGAACACCGCATTGATGCTATCCATGATTTCTTCGGTTACCACCACCTCACCTCTTATCGCCTGCATAATCAGCTGCAGTAAAGAGCGAACCTTGTCGATGGCTGCTTGTAGACGCTGTACCTCCTGGTAAAGAAAGATATTGAGAGGAATCGAGTAGCCGCCCATCCTGACGATAGCATCTTCATACTCGTCCTCCAAGTAGTCGACGGGGATGTCCTTGGTGAGTTCCTCACACTTGCTACACACCATCTCTTCCCTTGTCATGCCTCCTGACTCTCCAGTGGATTGCTTCGGCTGGGTCCCCACTATAGTATCGAGAAGCTGATTCACCTCCTTGAATCGGAAAGTTAAGTCAGCATTTGGATGCAGACCGAGAATCTCCGGGCTGTCGATGTCCGGGAACTTCATGATATAGCCCATAAAATCCTCCATCTCTACAAACGTGGGGATCTTGTATACAAAGTTGTCCGGCATTTTGTTGATTGGATTCTCTGGATTGAACGAAAAGGTACCGACCAATGTGCCTTGCGATAGCCAGGCCTCCGTGTAAGCTGCGAACAAGCGTCTGTCTAAGTCATCGGTAATCCTCCCTCCATACTGCACTTCTCCCGTCATGTACTGCAAAGTCGACCACGACAGAGTGGAGAACTCCAAATGCTTCTCCAAGAACATGATGGTTGCGTTGAGGTCACCATCATTAAACTCATAAGGCACAGACCAACCTAAGGGACCGAACTTTCGCCTTTCCTGCACGATACTATGGGTGAAACAAAGCGCGAACAGCAGCGTCCGCCACGTAACGCTCTCAATACGTTCAAGCCTATCCTGATCCACGATCACTGTATAGGACCTCTGCAACCCAGCGCGAAGTCCTTTGGGAGGCTCGTTCGTAACTTTTGTGGACATCTGGAGAAGACCAATCGAGAATCCAGGGTGCGGCTCGGTGGTAATAAACAGGCGGAAATCGGGACTACATCCACTGTCGGGCAGCTTCAGATTCTCCAGGATATCCTCTAGAGAGTCAATGAAATCCAGCCCTAAGTGGCAATTCTGCAGCAGCACCCATGACCCCATAGAGGTGGCGGTGGCGATAGCTCGCATGGCAACTACGTCCTGGCCCTCGCCCATACTCACACACTCGATCTCCTTCCTCTTTCTACGAGCATAGGTCTCTATCGAGTCCGTAGGGTCGGCACCCGCGGACAGGAGATATATAACAGGTGTAGTGCACACCATCTCTTTAAAGACCGAGTCCACCGTGTCAGTTACAGACTCTACGTACTTGGGACCCATTGCTGGTACCTTGTTGCCTTGAAATTCTACGAAGTCTGTCTTCTTAATGAAGTCATTGACAGCGAGCATGGTGCGATCCTCACGGAGACATCGGACAAGCAGTAGCTTGTTGAAGTTGAAGAGACTCTCCTCCAGAGAACTAAGTCTCGATTCGATGTTGGGCACAGGGAACTTCTCCGGCTCGTTCTCGTTATACCACGGTAAAAACGAGGACTCGTCCTTGAAAATATCTTCTACGATGCTTTTAAAACAAGGCTCAGCGAAGGTTAATTGGACTATGTTAAGCCAGGCCTCGTTGCTCATCCAGTCGAATGGCTTTGGTCGCACAGTGGCAATGTTAAGTGCACTACCTCCACGCAGAAAAAGAGTGATGTTCTGCATATCTAACTTCCCTGCGGTGCTTAAAATCTTGAAGGTGATAATCAGCTTGAACGCGGTCTTGTCTTGCTCGTATGTACCTCTATTCACATAACGGTAGGTAATGTAAGTCATGGTCTCGATGATGTTATTCACTCGTTTCATCGCAAGGTTTGCCTTCTCTGCTTGTTCCATGCCCCTGTCGAATAGCTCTTGGAACTGATCAAGAGACGTCTGATACATACAATTCACCTGAGTCATATCGACGATGGAGAAGTACAATACAGACCCCCGCGTGGCAACGGGGCGATACTGCTCTCGTTTCTCGTTGATATTCGTGCGCATTTCGGCCGCGAATATAAGCTTCTCCTTCACATCAGTAGACTTCGCTTTGGTATCCGCCAGCACACCGATGAGCTCTTCGTCATCAAGCAGATTGCCAGTATTCTCCGACAAACGCTCTAGCAGCATCTGATCCAGCCGGAGAAGGGACTTTGTGTTCCCATTCACCTCCTCTAACACATTTTTTAACGACTCCTCGAGAGACTTCTGCTCTTTCTGAATCACGCGACCTAACAGCTGTTCCTCGAGCCCCTTCTGTGTGACAGTGAAGTCAACAATCGTGCATTTGGACTGCTCCTCAGGGGAGAAGTGTGGGTTTGGCAGACGAGTCACCAGATACAGCATGAACTGATCAGAATAATCGCACACCTTACCACCCATCGTGATGTACTTGGACTTGCCCTTCGTGATAATCTGCTTCTCCAGCACTGGGGTAAGTAATGGGTCGAGCTCTTGCTCCACTCCCGAGATAATCAACGACTTGCCCTCGGACATGGAGAACTCCACCTGGTCTCTGAACCGAGGGTTCGAAAAGGTCGTAACTCCAAAGTGAGGCATCCTCGCCTCTTCCATGTTGCAGATCCAACTGATAGCTTGTCCCTGAGGATCGACCAATAGAGGAAACCTGGAACTACGCGTGACAAGGATGCCATTCTGTATAGACAAAGGATCGGTGGGCAAACCGGCCAGGTTCCAATCACCGACTGTGCCTATATCGGCAAGGAAGTCCGTAAGGTTGATGTTATCTGACAGGGGGATTTCACGTTCTTTGAGATCGGCGGATAGCTTGTGGTGAATGAGGTACTCCCTGAAGTCTTGATTGAAGGGCCCGCAATAGGCTACGAAGGCACAAGCAAGAGCACAATCTCCAATCAGCTGAGACTTGATATTAGCAAACTCTTCCCGATCTGATTGCCAACGAGTCCGTTCCCCCGCCAGACCGGAGATCAGGGAAGTGGCTTGCTCCATTCTCTTCCGAGTGTTACGAGCATTCTCTTCGATCGCCCTCTTCGTCGCGAGCTGCTGATCGAACTGCTCCTGTAAACCACCCAATACATCCTGACAGGCCTTCAGCCGCATCTCTGCCTTGAACAAATCTCTCTCTGCGTCCTGCAATCTTGCCTCGGCCAGACGCAAGGCCTCCAGTTTGGGCTTCACGATTTTGGATGCGTCATTGTAGTCAATCATCGCCCTAGTCCACGTGCACAAGCCCTCTGCGGCTCGGGATGCATTTCTCGCAGCAAAGGGGTTGAATCCTTCCAGGTCAAGATAGGGTTGGATAAGTTCTACCGTTTCATCGTTGATGAAATCTTTCTCCACCTTCGAGAATTGAATGATACTCTGCAAGAATCTTGTGTCATTTAGTATGCCAGTCTGTACTTTCTTATACGAGTCCTTCAGAAACATGAAGGTCTTCTTGTCCTTTCCTACCCCTAGAGTAACTTCGCTTTGCTCGGTGATATCCATCCGAGCCATCTTTAGCAAACTGACACAGTCGAAGATTAGCTTGATAATGTCTGAGGGTTTGCCTAGCTTCTTCAACTCATTCAGATCATTCGGTTTAATAGACGCCACGGCACGTTCGGCTTCATCCAAGAAAGGTTGGGCCTTGGCCAAGTCTTCTTCGGCATCGGCTTTCTCGCCGGAGATACGCTCCGCATCGGCCTGGCAAACTTCCTTGATCTTCGCAACGGCATCTGCCTCTTTCTTGGCGTCCATTGAGCTGATCTCCAACTTGCTGAGCATGTCATTGGTAGCCACTTCCGATTCCCGGAGCTTGATCTCTTCCTCCGCTAGTACGATTTTCATTTTATCAACGTCCTTCGAACCAGCTGCTAATTTTTCTAAACCTATCTCAACATTACTGGCCTTAACAGTAATCTCTGTTGACTTCACCTTGTACATGGTCCCATAATCGTTTAGGAACTGCAGGTAGCTCTTCGGGGTCTGGTACACGTACCGACGCATCTTCGCGAAGTACTCATCACACAAATCTACCGCTGTACTGTGCACAATACCCATGTGTGTGATCAGTTCCTGCTTCACTTCCGGTGTGCATTCAAGATCCATTTTCTGTATGTAACCACTACTCACAGCTATCAATGCTTCTTTTGGCCACGCAAGGAACCAATCTATAGTGCACCCGGCGATGATACCAGGGAACCGTCTGGCACGTTCCGAGAGTTTTTTAGACACAGGGGACATGCATAGCACTACATGCAGATTGCTACGCACACGATCGATGAAGAATTTCACTAAATTATCGGCGTTCTCCACGAAATTTGGCACGGTTTTGATCGCAATTGCACGCAGTTCGGATGCCATGATGATGAGCTCATCCTTTGGAATCAGGTTGGGTACCTCACCAGTTGTGAGGATGGAGTTGATTACCTCCATGAACGACTCCTCTTTGATCTCTGCCTCCGTGAACAGAAAGGTCATCTTTTCCCCCTTGGAACCGCATTGCCTATACAGCACTCGAATATCATCCATTAAGGCGTTCATATTGTACGTCTTGGTGATGGTTATCTGAAATGTACTACATCCTGCACAATACGAAGCAATTTTGGTGAGAGATTGCTTTCCACTTCCGCCGACACCAACGAGCAAGATACATCCCTTGGACATGCCCAACACTCGAGATATACGCAAGAGATGACGCATCGCATCATCAAAGAGAATGATGTTCAGCTGTTTAGAAGGGTATTGCTCATTGTACTTATTAAGAAACTCAGAGACCCTCTCTCGAGCAATGTCCAGACTATCAACAAGTTCGTAAATCTTGGGCGCCTCTTCTGTCAGCACTCCATCTTCATCGTACACGTCATCCCTCATGAAGTCTACGCAGAGCGCGGATTTGCTCTGGATCTCTTCAAAGTTTAGCTCTTGGTCGCCAGCTGCTGAAGCAGCCGCCTTCTTCTCCTTGCTCCCCTTCTTGAATTTACCACCCTTTCCACCTCCACCACCAGTCGTGGCTTGTAGGCTAGAACTGGTAGAAACGGTGATAAGGTTGGCAGTGGTAGTATTCAGCTCGTTGGTGAAAAGCTCCTTATCTTCCAGGTTCGTAAGCTTATCGCAGAAGACCCTCTCACTCTCATGCCTCCACAACATCACCAGTGCCCGCACGGTCTTCACACTCTCCCGTGGTGTGCGCAATACACCCTGGAATACTCTCGACAGCTCTCGCAACGAGAAAGTGTAGTGGAACTTTGTCGGAGAAGGCAGCATCTTCATACGCACCCAGTTCCAAAGGGAAATAGACTGGTTCGGTAACTCATTCACCACTGCAAGGAAATTACCGGTGACCCCTTTGAAGCGGCCCATCATCATCTGACCGTAGATCTCATTGATAGCTTGCGTAGACGGAAGAATCATATTAAACACAAAGAAGTGTCGCTTTAACCGATTGGGAATGTCGTTTCGCCCGGCGCCGGGATGACTCATCGCTCCCATGTACTGGATGTCTTCCATGATCTTCAAGTCTCCTCTCTTATCCTTGTCCAAAAAGCAGCATCCACGAGACTCGACAAGTTGGCGCACCAGCTCGAGAGTGGGCTGGTCCTTCCACTCGTTGGCCTCAGGCATGGAAAGATCATCGATGAATACGGTCATCTTCTTCCCTCCTGGTGGTCCGAAACTCTTACCACCGCGTTTATCCAACTCTAACTCGAGAGTAGTCTGAAGGGTGATAGGTGTAGTAGCCGAAGAGAAACAGATCTTCTTGATACGCATGTTGTCATTGTTCATTTCATCGAAAAACATCAGGGCGGTGGATGTTTTGGCAGTACCACTGCTCCCAGTCATCATCACGCCACGGGTACGGCGGTGTAGATTGGCGAGGATATATGAGGCACGAGTGGTCTCGATGGTAGGAACCAGCATAGAAGAGAAGTCTGGGTTCTCCAGCTTGGCGGGATAGACCCATTTGGGTGCTTCCCAGCGCTCCCATTCCATTGAGTCGATGTTCACGTGGAATTCAAACAAGGTGTCGTTCGCTTCCATATTTGGCAAGTAGCTCTTGTTATTCTGATTGGATATCTTACTGACGTATTGGGTGAATTTCGTCCTGTCGTCTACTTCCAGCAAGCCGCCGATAGACCAGGTCAATGCGTAGATGAACAACCGTTCCAACTCGGAGGTCATGACCTCTAGTTCACTGGCTAGGTCACAGATTTCTAGAAGTCCGTCCAACAAGTGGCAGCAGCCCTGAATGATACCGATACGGGAGCAGTTCATCACAGGTTTCACTGATTTCTGCATGAAGGTGAATAGATGACCATAGGCCTTGGGACCCTGACACTTGCCTACATAACGCTCAAAGCAAGACTTGAAAATGTTGCTCTGGTTGCTATTCTTTTGTTTAATCCATGACACTAGTACGGGCTCCCAATCAAGGTCACTATCTGACACAAAGATGATGCCCGCTCGTGATACAGTGGCAGGTGAGGCGTTGCGAAGGTCTTCGACTTCGAACAGCAGTTTGACATTATCTGTCATTGGAATGCGATCGCCGTTCGCTAGAGTAAGGATCTTGTTGTCATCAAGCACGGTGTTCAAGTTCTCGATCCACAGTGCGTCTACAGGTCCATCGCAGATCAACCACATCATGTCCTTACGATTCCGATCGTTGAATTTGGACCACATTGCCGCGAAGATCCCGTCCAACCACTCACCGCTCATCTTATCCGTCTCTCCGAACATTTCTTCCGCACGAATAGCTTTAGGATTCATTCTTACTCGCTTGTGCACCATTCCTGTAGTCTGGGACAATGAGTCTTGCAGGCACTGGATGATACGTGTTTTTCCTGAACCGGCAGGGCCGACCGTCATGATGCCGTGCCTTACAAGTGTTGTCTCGTACAATTGTACCACCTTCACACACCAGCTCGGGTGATGCTGCAAGTTCTCTGTGTTGAGTACATTGCTCAATGCTGCCTTGAGTTCGGTGTGCTCTTGACCAATAGGCATTCCCATGCCTGGGAATAGATCAGCCAATAGAGACAAGAATAGTGGCACGTCCTGTGCAACCATTTTCGATAGGTTCATGTCGCGGAGAGTGCTCATGAGTAGTATTTCCTCAGGGTCATCGAGACATGTTCTCTTGATCTCTCCAGCTGTACGCAGCACTGAAAGAATGTTTCTCAATCCAAAATCATAATGCTTCTGTTTTGACAGCTGTTGTTCGCACAATGCATAAAGTACTGTGAACTTCTTGGCCAGCTCTGAAAATCCTTGGTAGCCCACTGAACATAGCTTTACCTTAATAATTATCTCTCTGTCGGGTACCATCATTGACACTCCTCGGAAAAGTGCCTTCAGATTCTCAGGTAGCTCCTGACGTCCGGCGTATCCGGGGTTCATCGTGATGAAATAACCCACGGCGATATTCAGACGTATCTCTTGTGAGTCACCGGGGAAGGTGAACAACGACATCGCCGACCTTTTGGCGTTCGTAATAGCCATCAACGGCTGGGCGACCACCGATAGCACGGGAAGCTCGATGCGGTTAAATTCATCGAAACAGCCCCACAGACCAGCCTGGCAAAGACCTTTGAAAATACGAGCCATGTCAGTGAAGCGCTGCTGATCTGTGCAGTTCGTCACAACCACGAACACACCCAGGGATCTGCCCAAATCTTTTACCGTCTCAGTTTTGCCCGTACCCGCAGGTCCGGCCGGCGCACCGCCCAGACACATGCCCATAGCCTGAGACAGCGTGATGAAGCATCGATCGGTCAGTGGAGTAATAACTAAGCGCTCCTTGCAACCGAGGTACTCATTGTTGTACTTGTAGTCGACGTCGCAGATGGAGATCACACATGCTCCGGTGCCGTGGTTGTCGAATGAGTGAGGATTCCATTGGAATCTTGTCTGTTGCAGCCACTGAAAGTCCGAGGCATCTTGTAACTTCTTCTCTCTGAACCTCTTGGCAAGCTCGGAAAAGACATCCCTCTGATGTACCTGGATAGTCACGAGAGTCTCTACTTTAATTCGGTCCATCTTCGACCCCAAGTCTTCAAGACACCACGCTGATAAGTCCTGCAGAGTAGCTAGTTGTAGTTTGTTGGTCTCAATCATGGCATACTTGTTGGATTTGGCCTTGGTGAGTGCTTCTTGACACTGTGACGTCCACAGGATTTGTAGACCCAGCAGTGCGAACTGACCGCAATGATTGCCAACGAGCTGTCTCAACGGTTGCACCATGCATTCGATCGACACCTGCTCGCTGAGCTTCTTGAGAGTCACCTGCATCTCTTTCTCCATCTCTCCCAACCAGTCCTCGATGTTGCCCACGGACTTTACTCCCTTATTAAGCACAATAGTTTCTTTGGTGTTACCGATGATAGATTGCAACTCAATGATGGAATGCTTATCTCCTTTACTGTGCACCACACGATCCACACTGTCGAACACCTTTTCGTAGTAGGGCTGCATTTGCTGCGGATCAGATCCTTGAGAGAGAATGAGCAATAGTACTGGATTGGACACGAAGTAAAACCGAGGGAACTTCGATCGCTTCTGCTCCAGATAACCCTCCAGAGACTTCTGACACTTCTCCAGCTCACTGTACAGTACAGGTAACGATGTGCGAAGAAGCTCATTGCCGCAACAAGCTACAACGAACTTGACCTCAGCTGCACGCACCATCAGCTTCTCCCAGTCTTTGTTGATTTTAGAGAATTTCTTCGCCTCCAAAGGCATCTGCTTGGCGATATCACCACCGAGAAAGACGCTTTCCAAGGACGTCCACAACATTTGCACTTTGATCCACATCTCTAACGTATCAGAAGTGTCCGACAGCGATGTGAGGAACTTTTGTACCTCGTCTTTGAACGGTGTCACATAGCGAATACTTAGCAGCGATTGCAACACCAATTGAGCCTCCTCAAGCTCCTCGATAACGAAGCCATACGCCTTGAGCACAGGAACATCACGATTCTTCCACATGTTAAATTCGAAAGACGAAATTGACCACTCCTCCTTCAGGTCACGCAACTTTTTCTCGATCTGTAGTTGTTTGTCAGCTCCGTCACAGATCTCTTCGACTTCATCCTTGAATTGGATTAGAGCAGCATCGAACAGGTGTGAGAGGCAGAATTCTTCATCTTCAAACGCGATAGAGGTCTTGGTTGGGGCTAGTAAATCGTTGATCTCACTCCAGTGACGAGGCTTGATTGAAGGCTTACTAAGGCCTTCTAGCAGAGGTAGCAGGATCTGCAAGTCCCCTATCTTGGTGTTCACTTCATCATAGGCTGTCCACTCTCGAAGCTTCTTCGGTAACTTTTTGCATCTGGCCTCGCAGCTGTTGACTACGTCCGATATGGCGGCAATCTTCTCAGGTGCCTCGTGCCAAGGAATGCTGGACCAGGATTTCAAGTTGTTGAACAGATCCACATAGATGCTGTACAGCTGGTCCACCAAGGTAACGTCTTTCCTCGTCTTTATCACCTCCGTGAATCGAGTGGGTCGGAGGGCGAACAGCTCCTCGCCAGCCTTGCACATGTCCATCTTTCTCTCGCGTACCACCAGCTCGTCTTTGAATTTCTTGAGCCTCTCCAACGCCACACTAGGCTTGATGCCAGGAAGCAGGGGTCCGTTAGTGTCAAAGTCTTTACGGAAAGCACGAATGTCCATCCCGAACTCACGAATATCAGTGATAAGCTGCTTCTTATACGTGCCTTGCACAGCTGCCAGGCTGTCCGCGACATGGTCAGCATGCTCAACAACTTTGCGCCAGGATAGCAAAATACCCGACTTTTGCTCTAGCTCCTCGCGGTTGATGATTCCGCCTGGCAGGTAGTGGTCGAGCATCACATACATGTCCATGATAGGGGCGACGTCCATCTCGATGGAGGACTCCTTCTCTCTGACTTCTTTCAGAACCAGCATGACATATCGGAGAGTATCTAACGACTGCACATCAATGTTCAGTTTATTTTGTAGAGTGCGGAAATACTCGTACGTCTGCTCCATTGTCGTCTTGGCGAGGCTGTGGATCTTATTCGAGTACAGGACCTTCCATATTCTTGTCTCATTACTCAACTGGTGCTTGATATTAACAGTGTTGAGTTGCAGCGCGCCGATCACCTTGATGGGTGTGATGGCAAGGATCTCACTTTCTAGCTCCATGAACTTGGTCAATTCTGCCTCGAAATTTCCAATATTCGGGTTGGTCTTCATGAATATCTTGTAGGCGAGTTCCTTGTCATCTTTCCACAACCAGTCGTATTTGCGGAAGTTCAGTAGATACTCGGCGACGAAGTTTCGTGTACCGAATAGTGCCCCCGTGAGCAGAAGCACGGTCTTGATCACTTCTATGTCCTTGCCCATAAGATCGAAGAAGGTCAAGCGGTTCGCCTCTCTGATGTGCGACTGATTCCATTGCCACATCTTCTTCATCGCACCTAACACTGCCACAGCAGCAAGGTTGATGGCGGATTGAATCTCGTCCAAACTAGGTGAAAGACGTACAGAGGGCACAGACAGCTGCACATCAACTTCAAAGAAGGGCTCCAGCTTGATCGGGCCGTTACGGTAGCACGTCCGCTTCTTGATCATGTTCAGCGAGTTCTTTATGGCATTTAGGAAACCTTGGTATGTCATGGAGTTGAAATGATTTCGCACTTGCTCAATGTCCTTCTGGGCGACAGGATTGAGAGAAGAGTCGATTCCTTGACTGTCAATGACTTGAAAGAGGTCATTCACTGCTGTCTCTATCTCCAGGTTCCTTATACTAAGCTGTGAAGTGCAGGCCTTGACTGAGGTTTCCTGCATAGCAACGAACTCGTCCAATGTGACGGCTCGCTCCTGCGGGAGGTTCACCAGCACTGAACGGGTGATTAACCGTAGGTTCTTCTGAATCCTGTTCTCAACGATGTCATTGATCTTCATCACCATCTCTTCTAGTCTATTCAGCCCAGCGAAGATCGAGGATTTGTACGAGTCGATATTCATCGAGCTCCAAGTGAGGGTCACCATCCCCGGCCGTAGCTTGAGTTCGAGGGTTTCCATGAACGGAGCAAGAAGTTTACTGGTCATAGGGATGATCTTGTCACTGATACGAGAGTACTCTGACAGCATGAACTTGAGGTCATTGTAGTAGGACTTGAATTTGTCCTCCTGCAGCAGCACAATCTTCCCGGTTTCGGGGATAGCAATGTCCAACTTCACCAAGCACTTGGCCTCTCGCATGAGTTGAAACAACTCTTGATCGAAATTCACGTATAGCGTCTGAGTCTCCGGGTGGCGGATGATCAACGTTGCCTGTAATCCAGCCTGTGCCGCTTCGATACTACCGCACCACGCCTCGTACCAGAGGTATTCGAATGCGATCAGCGTCTTGGCCACTTTGTTGTACAGTCTCACAATCTTCTTCGACTCTTTGGACGCCAGAACCGATGAGTTTCCCTGGAACTTGATCATCGGCTCCTCTATCTTGCGTAGCAGGTGACGGGCCCAGATAATGTTACCAGCCACAGGCGGCATATTCCGCGAGATGGGAGGATTGTGTTTCAGTTTCTCATATATCGACTCGATCTGAATGAGCTCTTGACCGTAGTTGTTGAAGATCACAGTAAGCTTGGAATCCAAATCCGACCTGAGCTTTTCCCTATGCAAAATATTCTGAAAGTTTTTGAGCAGGACGAGAGACTGCTCGATACTCCCGATGTTTTCGAAGGACCTGTTGATGAACTGCTGCAGGGAGATCTCCAGCTCGTTCATTTTGACATTGAAGTCAACGTAGTCACGATCGAATTTATTCAGATGGAAATCCAGTAGGTCATGTCCCTTACTACGAAATGACTTGACGATATCATTGAATGCGGTGATGAGGGGGTCGAGTCCCTCGAAGCGTTGCTCCTCCAGACTTTTGAACTGCTGCATCGTGCTGAACATGTCCATCAACTTGATGAGCCGACGACAGAACAAGTCAAATTTACCAAAAATCTGAGTCTCGGAGAAATCGAACTGCCGACCTTTGGGCGTTGTCATGAGTTTCTCCTTGGTGCTTCGGTAGTGCTCTTGGTACTGCTCGTTCAGCTGTAGGCACTTCTCGATGGTCTCAAGAAGACTGGGCAGGTCCTTTTCCCACAGCCTATCTAGCGAGTCCTTACCGTTAATGCTCAGCTTACAGGCGGTGATCATCTGGTTCGTGATCTTCATGAAGAGCTTGGTCACTCGAGGGGATGTGCCGAAGTACCGGGCGATGGTGTGAATCATTTTAACGCCGTTGATCAGTGCAGGAAGCGTGTCGATGATGGCCCCTGGGTCAGTGCCATACAACGGCTCGAAGAATCTCTCTAGAGTGGACAGATACTTGACGTTGTCTTTGGCCTCATTAGCGGCCTCCGTGATCTGTACGTCAATTTCTCTCCACTGGGCGAGCAACGTCGACACTCGTTGGTAGTCTATGAACGCGTCATTCTCTGGGAACCTACTCGCAGCCGCTAACTGGGCCAGGACTGCCTTGACGGACTTTCCCTTTAACTGTTCCGTGATAGAGGTCAGCCGTTGCATACGGGAGCGCCAGTAGTCTAGTTCCGTGTCAGGACCGGAGTCTGCAGTCTCCCAGCGGCTGCGATCGCTGTCATCAAGGTACTTCTCGATCCGCTCACACCAGTGCTGGAGTAGGTTCAAGGAGTCAGTCACAAGGGTGGGGTCACTTGCCGCCATGCTCCCCATAGATTCCACTCGCTCGTCCGGCTTCTTCAGCTCAAGTCCACCTGTGATACTTCTGATACTCTCTTGTAATCCGCGAGTGAAGTGATCCACACTGCTGAAAAGCTCGGCCTTCTGCTCGTTGGAGGCTTTTCCCCATGTTTCCTTTCCCATCTCTTGTAGCATCGGCTTGTAAACACATCGCATCACGGCTTCGAGAGATTCTAATGGAGAGCGAATAATGCCAAACGTGAGCGTTCCATCGTTTATTTTATAGGGATCGATTGCAAATCTCTCCTCTGTTCCTTTTTCCTTATCTTTGCCTGCTCCTTTTTTGGTCTTCATGAAATAAACCGCGGTTGATGGAACATAATCCAGCTCTTTGAAAATGACTGAAAGCTTCTGGTGAGAGAGATATATTTCTCCAGAGTCGCTGGTGTATTCGACAGCATCAGCATTCTCTAAAGTAACAATGATTTTAGTTGGCCCGGCAGCAGAGAAAAAGAAATCTATAGACCCTATACACTCTGGATTTAACATCATTCTTTCAATTTTGCTTTCATCTTCAAATTGAAAGGCTTCTGCGAGCCTCGCAATCATGTAGCGATGGCGTTCCAACAGAGCCATACTAGCTACTGATAATTGAGGTTTACGATATTTTCTCTGTCAATGAAATAGAATAATCTTCATGCAGTGTTCAGTGCCTTCAACAAATAGGGTTTATCATTGGTCTCAAC
>Ga0115102_10764673_pt1 | contig 14230 bp, 6 predicted proteins | sample MBTome_5_FD_89644 | JGI IMG/M metagenome (GOLD analysis project Ga0115102, IMG submission 89644) | Marine eukaryotic communities from Pacific Ocean to study complex ecological interactions - MBTS_5May14_M2_3um Metatranscriptome... | ecosystem: Environmental > Aquatic > Marine > Oceanic | place... | reverse complement strand
CTGAAAATAATGGTACAACGTTTGATGAATTAAAATTCTTTGACTATACAGAAGCTGAATGGCAAACTAAAAAGGCCAATATTTTAAAAAAATACCCTGATGCAGAACCATACACTGGTGGCACTTATATAAACATGGTAAGAGAAAGGTTTGATAGATACTTAGATGATGGAATCGTAACAACATTCGATGAAGCATGTGCTCAAGCAGTAGCAAGACAACAGGCTAAAATAGCTAATACATCGACTTAACGGGTATAAATAAAGGTATGACTAATAATATTTCATCTCCAAATAGACTATCCGATAGAAGTTCTTCTGGCAATTATAAGAACAGTACGGTATCACGTGTAAAAGGATATAGTGATTTAGATTTATCTTTAACTCTACATCCAATCCGTAAGGATATAGTGCCTTTAAAGGACGATCAGGCTTTAAAAAATTCAGTTAAAAATCTGATACTAACTAATTTTTACGAACGGCCGTTTCAATTTGAGCTAGGGGCAAACTTAAGAGGATTATTATTTGAACCAGCTGATGCTATTACTGAATTAGCATTAGAGGATAATATCAAACGAGTACTAAAGAAAGAACCAAGAATAAAAGCCACTGAGGTTGAAGTTGTAGATCTAGCAGATCAAAACTCATACAGAATCTCAGTTAAATTTTTAATTAAACAATTTGATTCGTCATCGTCCATTGAAATTGTATTAAGACGCTTAAGGTAAACTAATATGGCACAAAATTTAAACGTAACAGAATTAGATTTCGATCAGATTAAAGATAATCTAAAAAACTTCTTAAAGCAACAATCGGAATTTAATGATTACAACTTCGAAGGCAGTGGATTGTCTACTCTCTTAGATGTTCTTGCGTATAATACACACTATAACGCTGTAGCTGCTCATTATTCTCTTAACGAAGCATTCCTGGATTCTGCTCAAATTCGTGGTAATGTTGTTACTCGTGCAAAATTGCTAGGTTATGTACCAAGGTCAGTCATATCGCCAAGAGCGACTATAACGTTTGAAATAGATGCTACTGCCACAAATGAAGTACTACGGCCTAGTGAAATGACTCTACCACGTGGAACTAAGTTTACAACTTCGGTTCAAGGAGAATCATATGATTATATTGCGCTTGAGACATATACTGTTACACGTACGACCGATAATAGGTTTATATTTAACAATGTTCAAATAGCCGAAGGGACATATAAGACTGTACAATATAGAGTAGATAACGACATTGAAAGCCAGAAGTTCCAGATCCCTGATAGAGACGTTGACACCTCAACTCTTAGAGTATCAGTTAAAGCTAATGAAAAATCTGGAAGAACCGACATCTACAATCGATTTGAATCGCTTTTAAATATAGATTCTAGCTCAACAATTTACTATATACAAGAAAATACTAGTGAAAAGTATGAGGTATATTTTGGTGATGATGTTATTGGTAATAAGCCAGAGAATAATAACGTTGTGACTTTAGATTATATTTACACTCACGGCCCTGAGAGTAACGGTGCTAATAACTTTGAATTTACCGGAACCTTAGTTAAACCAGATGGACAATTGTTAATCGATGCCGAATATGGCACACCTACAACAGTTGCTGCAGCATCTAGTGGCGCAGACCGAGAGACCATTGAATCTATTCGCTTTAATGCACCACTTACATTTACTGCTCAAAACAGAGCGGTAACCTCAGACGATTACCGCGCTATTATTCTTAAATCGTTTGCTAATATTTCTTCAATATCTACATGGGGTGGTGAAGACAATGACCCAGTTGATTTTGGTAAAGTATATGTTGCAATTAAGCCACTGACCGAAGAAAAATTAACACAGCAAGAAAAAGATACTATTATTAATACTGTACTTAAAGGTAAAAATATTGTATCTATTACTCCTGAAATTGTAGATCCTAACTTTACAAATCTAGAGTTAGATGTATTCTTTAAATATAATCCAAACCTTACAGATAGAACTGCTGTAGGTCTTGAAGGCGTAGTAAGAGATACAATTTCAGATTATAACTTTAACAACCTTAATAAATTTGATGGTGTGTTTAGATACTCACAGCTGTTAAAGCTGATTGATAATTCAGATCGATCTATTCTTAATAGCACAATAAGACCGTATATGTTTAAAATCTTAAAAGCGAAGACCGATATACGCGAAAATAACTTTGACTTAAAGTTTGCATCACCGATTTATAGAGGCTCTAGTGACACTAGTAAGTATGTGATTAATTCAACCCCGTTTCTTATCAATGGTGTTACACACTTCTTTGGCGATAAGCCTATTAAAGGTTCTATTAACAGAACTGTTATAGCATATAAAGTTATTGATGGTGTCGATATTACTACATTAAACGAAGTTGGTATTATAGAAACTGCTACGGGTAAAGTTAGAATAAACAACTTTACGGTTGATAGCGATATCGATATTAAGATTACAGTAACACCTGACAGCTTAGACATTGCACCAAAGCGAGATCAACTGTTAAATATTGATTCATCATATGTAAATATTAAAGGCGAAATTGATACAATTTCTACATCGGGTTCATCCGGTACAATTGATTATACCACTAACTCAAGGTTTAGATAAGATGGCTGAAAATAACTCACCAGGTTACATAGAGGCGGTTGCTTCTAGTAAACGAAAATCCAAAGAAAACCTTAGGGTTGATCAATTAATACCCAGTGAGATTTTAGAAAGTTCTGGTGAAGATGGCATTAAATTGCTGTTAGAAAAATACTATGAATTTATGAACATTAATGAATTCGTTTATAATGACTCTGAAAGCCATACAGATCTAGTATTAGACGGAATAGCAAGATTTAGAATTAAAGATGAAAACGGCGATAACAATGAATTTTTTACAGACGAAACCGGAAATGCTTCTACTTTAATTATTTCTTCTCCTAATGAATTTTTGCCAAGAGCTGTTACATTTGACGGTGCTTCGAGTAGCACAATCATCACCAATAATAATACAATTAATCTGTCTAACGAAGATCAAAGTAATTTTATTATTGGTGCACCAGTTAAATATTTAGCCACAGGTCCTTCTATACAAGGATTAACTTCAGGCGGAATTTATTATATCATCTATAGTTTCCGTGGTGTGGTAAAACTATCTGATTCAAAAGGTGGTACTGAAGTTAATCTTCAAGCCGTAGCTGGCGCAGGAGGAACTCATACTTTAGTTGGAATTAGTAATAGCCTAGAGGTAAATCTTAAACAGGGTAATATATTTATTAGCAATGGCAACGAGCTCCCTGGTTCATTGAAAGCAGTTGAATCTGATATCGGTAAAACGTTTACGGTTGTAGGTTTAGAGCAATATAACGGATTAAGTGCTGTACTAACTACTCCAATTACAAATTGGGTAGGCCCTGGTCCATCTTATATTCTTAATAGTATTGAAGACGCTATGGACATTGATAAGAACTCTAATAGTTCTATTGATCCTACTAACCAGTACTTAGAAATGATGCAGAGAGAAATTGCATCAGCTATACCTAGAAATATTTCAAGCACAAACGTTAATAAAAATACACTTTATAAACGCATTATAGATTTTTATAAGATTAGAGGTTCTACCGATTCTATTGAAACATTCTTTAGATTATTATTTAACGAACCAGTAAAAATAGAAAAGCCATACGATAATACTCTTATCCCATCGAGTGGAGATTGGAGTGGAGATACAAATCAATTTGTTAGTAGAAAGGGATTTGTATCTGAAAAGAAAATAAGATTGCATGACAGCTATAGGTATCAAAAATATTCTTATCTAATTAAAACTGGTATTAATTTAACTGAATGGGATAACGTCTTTACTCGATTAGTTCACCCATCTGGATTTATTTTCTTTGGTGAAATTCTATTATTACTTGAAAATGTAAGAAACATATTGGGCGATGGAATAACGACTAAAGGTGTAATGAGAGAATCGCGCCTTAGAGATCCAGTTACTAATCGACCTATACAGCAATTCATAAGTGCTTACGGAAATGGAGAAGACTACGGTACAGGTGGAAGATTAACACTTTCTTCAATGCCTGGTATTCAACCTGGCGTTATTGGTATTGAGGATATCCCATTATTAGTTGAACAGATGGCTAGCACATTTGGGCCACGACCATTTGCTATTGTACATAAGCCTGGATTGGTATCAGCGATAGTATCCCCGTCAGATACTATTACTGGATATAATATTGTACAAACTGGTGCTGGTTATGACTCTGCACCTAATATAACTATTTCTGGGGGCGGAGGTTCTAATGCAGCCGCTACTGCAGTACTCAATAGCGATGGAGAAATAGAAGAAGTAACAGTAGACAATGTAGGTAGCGGATATACTAGCTTTCCTAATATTATTGTCGATGCGCCAGAAGATGGCCAAGGGAATAACCTTATTAGCACGTTGTCGCATATTAATGTATCACTATTCCCTGGCAAGAAATTTAAAAGGGCTCCTGCGCTATACATAGATCCACCTACTGCTCGAGATGAAAACGATGAGCCATTAGCGACTAATATTCAAGCTACTGCAAAATTTATAATGAACTCTGCTGGTATAAGTAGCGTTAGGATTAATGACGGTGGTAGCGATTATCATTATGCCCCGTTTATACAATTTTCTAATCCTGAAGAAACTTATACAGGGCCTCAGCTATGGAGTGAAGATTTTTCATCATCAGTTTCTGCTACTTCATCTATGAATCCAAATGCTGGTGATTATGAGTGGAACTATTCTCCAGGACACGTTGCATCTATAGATTCAGTTAATGGCGAACTTGAAATAAACACTACATCTGATGACAGTGGTGTTACCTATGAGCCTCGAGGAGTATACAGAAATTTAAACACTTATACCCCAGATTACTTTGTTAGTTCACAACGTCCGCAGCTTAATACAGTTAAAATTAAAATAAAAGCTCGTGGTACAAATGCTGGTGACATACTTAAAGTAAAATTATTTAATGCTCCTAGCGGCGGTAGTTCAAACTGGCAGACATTTACTCTTAGTCCAACCTCTGCTACATATGCATATGAATATGATACAGATATGGTTTACGGTGACGATATTCTTATATTTCAAAGTAGCCAAAATGATACAATATATGTTGAAGATATCTCAGCCGAACGAAAGTACGATTATCCAAGAGCTACTGCTAGCTTAGGCGATAACAGTGATTATATTGATGGCATATCTATTGATTATCCGGGTAGTGGCTATGTTGGAATTCCTACCATAACATTAGACCCTGGCGTTATACACTCTGGTGAAATTCCTTCAGTCGAAATATTTAAGCAAGACGCAGAAATAGCATCCGTTGCAATCATTAACCCAGGGCATGGTTACATAATAGACCCAGATGTTAGAGTTGGTTCTAGTACGGAAATTGAAGATAGAGTTAGAGAAGACTTCTTAAAGCTTATAATATCTTTAAATCATTTAGCTGATGGTTCAAGCATTATTAATAGCAATAACTATTTTAATAAAAAGGGAAATTCATATTATAGCAGTAGTAAGAAATTTGATTTAAACCAGACAATTGAGCATTTTGGTGATCAAACTATTGAATCAAACAATATAAATGATATAAATAAACTAAACATTAATAGTTTTATTTCAAATGAAGTAAAACCTACAATATAGAAAACTTATAGGATAAACTAAAATGGCCGCAATAATTACAACACCATTTAGAATCGTAAACGCACGAAACTTTAAAGACGACGTTGAATCTAATAACGTGTATATCGGAATTGGTAAATCGGATGCGTGGTCAGCTAATGCGGCTGATACCACTGACACTGTGGAAGATGTTCCTGGAGATCATATTGATGATCTGAACCAAGCACATGAAAATTTAATTGGTCTTAAGAAGGTTGCACAGAGCGATATATCACACGTAGTTCGAAGAATTGACTGGGAAGCTGGTAAAACATTTAGCCCATATGATTCAAGTGATCCGGATTTATACGATAAGGATTTCTACTGCTTAACTTCTGAATTTAAAGTTTATAAATGTATCCAAGCAGGCTCAGCTGGTTCTACAGTACAGCCAGTTCACACCGATGCTAGTATTCAGCGATTAACTGACTCTTATCATTGGAAGTACATGTATACTTTAACCACTGCAGATTCTGAAGCATTTTTAACTAATTCGTTTATGCCAGTTAAAACATTAGCTATGGCACCAGATTTGGCAGAAACTGATGTAGATTACCCTCAGCAACAATCGCAAATACAATCGGCTGCTTCAAGTATTGCTGGTGGTATTCATCGCATTGTAGTAACTAATGGCGGATCTAATTATACTGTTGATCAAACTATTACAGTTGCAATCACTGGCGATGGAACGACTGATGCTACTATTGTTGATGCTGATGTTGAAATAGGCAGTGATGGTAGTATAACAGCAATTAATGTAGGGCCAACAAACGATGGTAAAGGGTACTCTAAAGCTAATATTACCATTAGCTCTAGCGGCTTAGGCCAGGATGCTACCGCTCGAGCGGTTATAACTCCACCGCTAGGACACGGCGTTGATCCTATCTCTGAATTAGGCGGATTCTTTATTGGTGTTAACACACTACTAACTGGTAATGAAGTAACAATTAATAATGACTTTAGACAAGTTACCGTTATTAGAAATCCAAAGCTTACTACTGGTGCTGATGCTACAGCTACTACTATTAATCCGCTGAAATATCTGCAAGCAGCTTCTGATGTTACTAACTTTTTACCAGATGATAGGATTCAAAACCAAGCTACTCCTCCAGCAATTGCCTTTGTTGCATATCGTGCTACTGATACTGATAAAATTTACTATTATCAAAACGAAAAAACTGGTTATGAAGATTTCCAAAACGGTGACCAAATTTCAAATCAGTCTGGTAACACCGTGACGTTAGATGGCTCAAGCGCGGTAAACTATAATGGTGCTAGTGAGGGAGGACCATACGACATTGGCTCTGGTGAAATATTATTCTTAGAAAATCGCCAACCTATCAATCGAAGTCAGACTCAGATTGAAGATATCAAATGTATTATTGAATTTTAAAAGAGAGATTAATAAATGGCTATTACCAATGTAAAAAGCAACTTTTCAGCATATACCTTAGATGATTTTGATGAAACTAAAAATTATCAACGGATATTATTTAAACCAGGTTTTGCTGTACAGGCGAGAGAGCTTACTCAACTTCAAACTGCATTGCAAGCTCAAATTGATAAGCTTGGGCAGTATGCTTTTAAAGACGGTGCGAGGGTTATTAATGGTCATACAACTCTTAACGTTGACTTTGATTATATTAAATTAGAGAACACTTACAGTGGCGCAAATGTTGCTAATCCGGAATTATTTTTAGGGACAGAAATTGTAGGCCTAACTAATGGCGTTACTGCTACTGTATTGCATGTAGAGCAACAGGCTACTACATCTACTGGCACTGATCCTATTACGCTATATGTTAAATATACAACAGCAGGTGGAGCTGATAAATCAGTTCAGAAGTTTATTGCTGGTGAAGAGATTAGAGGATCAGTTTCAGTTGGCGGTAGTAATGTTGATAAGTTTGCTAAGATTGGTGGTGATACTACTCCAGCATTTAATAGCTCAATTCTTAATCCAATTGGATTGGGTTCGGCTATTTATATTTCAGAAGGTGTATATTTTATTAGTGGTAATTTTGTACACGTTCCAGCGTCGACGCTAATTTTAGACAAATACACTAATACACCCAACTACATCGTTGGACTAGAAGTTCTAGAAAGTGTTGTATCAGCTAGTGACGCTGATCATGTTAACCTAGCAGATAATGCATCAGGTAGCACTAACGCATCAGCGCCAGGTGCCGATCGTTATATTATTTCGACAACTCTTATAAAGCAGTCTACAATTGATCCAAATGACGGATCATATGACCCAGCTGGATTAGTCGCACGAGCTACTAGTGATGGCATAGACAATTATATCCATTTGCTTACTGTTAAAGATGGAACAGTATTAAACGTTGCTTCAGGTATAGATCCTGCAACCGAATTAAACGAAAAGCTAGAGGCTAGAACATTCGATGAATCTGGTGATTATACAGTTTCACCATTTATTCTTGACATTAAACAAGATAAAAACGAAAACGGAAATTTTGGACATGACGTAAATGGTGATCAAAATAAAGTTTATGTTGGAATTGAAGCTGGAACCGCGTATATTGACGGCCGTCGAATTGAAAAAAGCCAAAGCGATGAAGTTAGATTAAATAAACCTAGGGTTAATAATACCGAAACTACCTCTGAAGTATCTATTCCAGTTGGATATGGAAATTATGTAGAATTAGATCCTGCAACAGTAAAGGGTCTACCAGATATAACAAACTTATCTAATATTCAACTAAAAACTAATTCGTCATCAATTGGTTTTGCTAGAGCTAGGGATATACAATACGATAGTACAAACGATGTATTTAGACTACATCTATTTGATATTTTAATGACGTCATCGTCGTTTGCTGCTGTTACTAAAGTATCACAGGGGTCGACCTTTGAAGCTACGTTAAGCACAGCTGGTAAGCTATTTGAAACTAGCGATAATAATTTAATCTATAAACTTCCAGCAAATGCTGTACAATCTCTTATGTCTGGTGGTAATAGTCCTGCGTCAACAGTTGATCTTACTCTTAGGGTATTAGTAAGTAGTGGAGCTAGCACAGTTTCAAATGAGACGATTACTGGCATAAGTTTACCAGAAAACACTACACTAGCATCTGAAGCTGATGCCATAGCATATGCTGGAACTCCAGGTACAGATAGTTGGGTAGTAGAAAACCTTGGTGCTGGTAACTTTACTGGATCTACTCAAGTTGGAGCCGGTAGTATTAATTTAGAAAATTTGCCAAGTAATTTTAATGGTAAATCAATTAGTGTTATCTGTACAGTCGATAGATTAGATAGTGGTCATAATACAAAGGTTTATTACCCGGCAGCTACGACTACTATTACGGTGGCGGGTAGCTCAACAACTGGTTTACTTGGTGTTCATGATGGTATTGAACTAATTTCTGTAGTAAGAACTGGTGGAAACGATAACCGAGATGGATTAGACTATACAGATAGATTTACTTTAGACGGTGGCCAGAGAGACAATTACTATCAAGAAGCTAAGGTTAAAATTATACCTGGTGGATTAATTGTACCTGACGGGAATTACATTGTAACATTTAGTCATTTTGCCCACGGCGCGGCTGGCAACTACTTTTCGGTTGACTCATATTCACATGAAGATACTGTAACAGATGTTTATGGCTTAATACCAACATATAACGGAACTTCGCTAAGAGATGCATTAGATTTTAGACCAAGTAAATCTATAGGTGTTACTGCAGACGGAGGAGACTTTACTAGCAGTTCTCCTGTATTACCTCAGAGCGGAATGATAGCTGCAACTGGAGCTGCTCAAGCTTCCATCACTTTTTACAAAGGTAGAATAGATAAGCTGTTTTTAACTAAGGGTGGAGAATTTAAAGTAGTTGAAGGAACTACTGGTAAGTTTCCAGTACCACCAGAAAATATTGAAAATGCTATTCACCTTTATACATTTAACCTTAAGCCTTACGTATTTGATTTAAGCGATGTTCAAGTAATACCTGTTGACAATAAACGATATACTATGAGAGATATCGCAAAAATAGATAAGCGGGTAAAGAATTTAGAATATTACACTTCGCTTTCTCTTTTAGAAAGATCAGCGGCCCAAGCTGAAATTACTGATGCTGCCGGTGTAGTTAGATTTAAAAATGGCTTTATTGTAGATGCATTTAAAGGTCACGGTGTTGGCAATAGCGCTAATCCAGATTATTCAGTTGCTATTGATAAGCAAAACGGCATTTTACGCCCGAGCTTTGATGAAAGAAGCTTAAATTTAATTAAAAAGGCTGGTATTGAATCTACTGCTTCTACATTAGCTGCTAGAAATACATCAAATCTATCTTCTAACATTTGTACTACAGCCGAAAGAGGTGGCGTGGTAACTTTACCATATACACAAGCAGTTGAGCTAGATCAGCCATACGCTTCATATGCAGAATTCGTAAATCCATATAATGTAATTGTATGGGATGGAACCGTTAGACTTTCTCCAGATTCTGATGAATGGAAAGAAGTTGATCAACGCCCAGATCTGATCATTAATGATAACAGCCAATATGACCAATTCGTAGCGATGGCAAATGAAACTGGAATATTAGGTCATTCATGGAATGAATGGGAAACTAATTGGACTGGTGAAGAAGTTACTTCTACTAGTACCGCTACTACTACAATGTCCTCTAGTGAAGCACGAGCGTTAACTGGCCAGACAGTTGCAGCTGATGGCAGCACAAGTGGTAATTACGGGATTGTTTCAACTACTACTCAAGGGATCAAAACTACAGATAATCAAAGCAGAAGCGGCGTTGAAACTTCGATTGAAAGTTCTACTATCACTAAAAACGTTGGAAACTTCGTAGTAGAGACTAGCTATATACCATTTATGAGATCAAGACGAGTATACTTTGATGCTCAGCTTTTAAAACCTGATACTAAAATGTACGCATTCTTTGACGGAACTGATATTACTGGTTATTGTAAACAACATAAAGCTGGTTCTAACCATGTTAACTCAGACTTCGTAGAATTTAGCGATAGAACGGGTGTAAAAGAATATAAAAATGCTACCACTCATCCTGACTCAGGATCTGGAACTTTAACCACTGATGCTGCTGGCCGGCTTATTGGATCTATGGTTATTCCTAATAATTCAGACTTTAGGTTTAAAACTGGAACCAGACAATTTAAACTTACAGATCGCTCAGATAATAACGATGAACTGGCTTCTACTACTGCTATTGAATCATACCACGCTCAAGGTATATTAGAGGTTAAACAAAGAACAATTATTAATACTAAGGTTGCTAAATTAGTTCATAGGGAAGTATCACAAAATAGAACAGTAACAAGTAACAGAACTGAAGTTCAACACGACTTAGTTCGATATTATGATCCTATTGCAGAATCTTTTGTAATATCTACTCAAGGTGGTATTTTTACTACTAGCATGGAATTATTCTTTAATCAGATAGATTCAGCTATCCCAATCTGTGTATCTATTAGAGAAGTTGAAAACGGAACCCCTACTCAAAGAATAGTACCAGGCGCAGAAAAGGTATTATATCCAGCTGATATTGCACAACAAAAAGACGATGCATTAAGCGATGGCACCACAGCATCGACCTTTATTAATGCTGATGCTACTCACGGAACTTATATTGATTGGGATTATCCAGTATATTTGCAAGAAGGAAAAGAATATGCAGTTGTTTGTATCTCTAACTCAGACAAATATAAAGTTTATGTAGCTGAAACTAGTAAGTTCGATATATCTAATGGCGATTATAGAATTACCAAACAGCCGTTCAACGGTGTATTCTTTACTTCCGCTAATGCTTCTACTTGGACACCAGAACAAAATAAAGATCTTAAGTTTAAGCTAAATCGAGCATCGTTCTCAACTAATGAATGTACTCTTACGATGGTAAATGATAGTATTCAAGCTGATCTATTGCCCACCAATCCTTTTACATTTATTAGCGAAAATCTTGCGACTAGCAAATGTAAAATTAGAGTAAGACATCCTAATCACGGAATGTACGGTGCCACAAACGGTGGAAGCTTACATAAAGTAACTATCGATACGGGTTTACCTTTAACTATTGACGACCCAAGTAATCCTGGTACAGATATAGATAACACAATCAACGACGTTGCCGTAAGTTTAATTAACGGAACACACGATGTCATAGATGCGACGCTTGACAGTTATGTTATTGAAGTAGGATCTGCTGTACTAGCAGGTAATCCGCAATTTCTTAATATTTCTGGTGGTGGTACAGCTGTAACTGCTACTAAAAATCGCCCATATGATCTCTTTAAATTAAATACTGCTAGTATAGAATTTGGCGATATCGGTATTAAATACGGCTTAAAGGGAAGAACTGCAAGATCACAAGATGGTCTTTCATCTTTAACCCCGTATACGGCTGAACCTGCTAATGGTTACAAGTCAATACTTGCAAATAAGAACGAAGAAATGGATTCACCAATGCTAATAGCATCTGATATTAATGCTAATTCTAAAATTGCTTCAGGTGCCAAATCGTTTGAAATTGAATGTAGGTTTAACAACAACGGTGTTGAAAATCTTAGCCCAGTGCTTGATTTAAATAGAACATCAGTTATTACTGTAACTAATAGAATTAACGATGCTACTGGCAATTCTAGTGAGTATATCACTAACATTGGTGATTATACAGCTGACACTGAATCTGAAAATACTTCTAATGCTGCTAAATATATTACTAGAACAGTTGAGCTAGATACCCCAGCTGACGAATTAGATATTTACGCAAGCATTAATCGACCAAGCCATAGTAACATTGACTTATTTTATAAAGTGGCTGATGATGATGGAGCTATTGAGGATAATAATTGGACATTATTAGCACCTACTAATGCTATTCCAGAAAACGATGGTGGAATATATACTGAAATACACTACAGCAAGAACTTCGAGCTAGGGAATACGCCATTAACATTCAATAAATTTATCATAAAAATTGTATTAAGATCTAAGGATAGCACTAAGATTCCAACAGTAAAAGATTTTAGAGCTGTAGCAAGTACATAATGAAAAGAGTAAAAGTAAAGGATAATTTTGCTCTAGAGCGTGATAGGTCATCTAATGCCGTTATAAATACTAGTGAAACGGCTTACAAACAAAGACTTAAGCAGAAAGAAATGCAAAGAAAAAACCGTGAAGAGATAAATCAGATTAAATCCGATTTAGCTGAAATAAAAGCATTAATAAAACAATTAGGTGGTAACTAATGACCGATGAGATAAAAATATTAAAATCTAATACATTTGAAGAGTGGCGCCAGAAAACTAACGAAATTTCGTTTGATGCCGGAGATGCTAGTTTATTAGATGGTAGATTAACAGATCAGCTTTATGCGTATAGCAATATAACAGGAAGCGATAGAAGTGTTATTACTGGATCTGGCGGCGTTAATAAGCAGTTAACTTTTGAATTGTTACCAGATGTTAAGTTAGATAACACATCTGGGTATATAGTTTTAAGAAAGGATACTGACACCAGTAGCATTAATGCAGCCATTAGACCACAAATATCACAAACTAATGGATTTACAGCTACTGTTGAGTCTATTGTTACTATTGAAAGTAAGCCAAAAATACTAATAAGTTCTTCGACTGGAACGTTTGATCCATCTGATCCTATATTATTGTCTGGATCTACAGCTATACCTGCTAACAAAATTGATCGACTAATTAGTGAATCATTTAACAAAGCTAATGTTATGGTTAAGGTAGATGGTGCTATACTATCACAAGATTTATCTGCAGATGGCTTCCACATTCCTACTGTTGCTGCTAAAATTGAGTTGAATTCTGGTCAGTTAGGTAGCACTGAGCTCGATCATTTAACTGAAGGTCATATTGTATATCAAACTTCTGATGATTCTATAATTAACACATACGATCCTACATCTATTGATAATGATACATTGTGGTATGGTGTCGTGTATTATGCTAACGATAATTTTATATACATTAAATCATTTAATCCAAACGGCACGTTTAATACTTCAAAGATCTTAAGATCATTTAATCCAGCTGGATCAGTTAGTGCCGCGGCCATTAATGCTTATTCTGCAATTCCTGATAATACTTCAACTCACGTAGAATTTAATTCTACTCAGACTTCAGGATTGGATGTTACAATTTCTGCAAGAAATACTGTTTATAACTTAAACGAACTCCAAGATGATATCGGTAGAATCGAAGATTTGGGTACTGATGCTGAGGACCTCACTACAGCTATCAACGAATTAGAAACTGCAGCAAGAGGCTCTACTGGCGACTATAATTTAAATACAGACACTCAAAGTTTTAAGGAAGGTATTAATGAACTAGAAGATGCTGTACGTGGAGATAAGAGTGATTATGCACTTAATACTGATTCTAGTCATGGATTAGTTGGTGCTGTTAACGAATTAGAAGTAGCAGCTAGAGGTGATAGCTTAACCTATCAATTAGATACAACGTCTCAAACCTTTAAAGGTGCTATTAACGAGCATGACGCAGAGCTT
>Ga0115102_10686338_pt1 | contig 14415 bp, 10 predicted proteins | sample MBTome_5_FD_89644 | JGI IMG/M metagenome (GOLD analysis project Ga0115102, IMG submission 89644) | Marine eukaryotic communities from Pacific Ocean to study complex ecological interactions - MBTS_5May14_M2_3um Metatranscriptome... | ecosystem: Environmental > Aquatic > Marine > Oceanic | place... | reverse complement strand
TGTCCTTGAGTATTGTAAAAATCAGATCCTGCAGAAGACCATGCTCCGTTTGCCCAAACTTTATTGTTTTGTGCAGACCATCTTTCAGTTGTGTTAGCTTCTAAGATCAACATATCTAAGATCTCTAAATCGATCTCCATAGAGATATATTCAGATAGTAAAGATGTTAATTCTGCTTCAGCATCAATTGAATGATAAGCATTTAAATCTTGTGCAAATTCTGGAGTCCACTGTGCTTTTAACTTTCTAGTCTTAGCAACAATTGCCTCACTTTGTAGTTTAACGTCGATTTCTGGAATAGAAATAGAAGTATCTACAGCTCTGTCTGAATCTGCTTCAAAGTCTCCTCTGTCGTTATCTTTAGTTTGCTTAGAGTATATTACTGTTACATCTCCTGTTACTTTACCTGCAGCAACAACAAAAGTTACTTTGTCTCCTGCTACTGTAGTAAACTGTGGATATACAGATACAATTTCAGCTCCTACTTTAAGTACGAATGCTCTTGCAGCTAATAGGTCAGCTGATTTTCCAGCTAAATCTACTTCTACTGTTTCTACTGATCCAGTTGCGAATTCAGCATCGTATCCTACAGCTTCTAAAGATCCACTTCCAACTGCTGTTGGAGTAAAAGCTTCTGAAGTGTTATTGATAGAGTAACCGAATTGTCCAGCTCCATAAAGACCTCCAGATACATCTGCATCTTTGATCATTTTTGTTGAACCTTCTGTTACGTTACCGTACATGTTGTCTCCATCTTTTCTGTTAGCTGAATCATCTCCGTATTTAAAATCTAGATAAAATACTAGACCTGAAGGAAGTGACATTGGCTGAACAGATACGAAATCTTGAGCAACGATTTGAGCAAATACTTTTCTTACCAATGGTAAAGCAACTCCAGCCCAGTTTTCACCAGATCCAGCAGTAAAGCTTGCACCACCTTGAGTATTTGTGTTAGCTTCAGCAACTACTTGCTTAGCTTGGTTTTCTAAGATTACGGACATGTTAGAAGCTTTCTTTCCTTCTAATCCTTCCAATAATCCTGAAGCTTGCCACTTTGTAGCAAGTTTTGCAGAGTCTTCCAACATTACTTTGTGGGTTCCTCTAGCGTCTTCTAATAGGTTATTAATTTCCATGTTAATTTCTTTAAATTTAATTATTTAATTATTCCTGCTAATTTTTGCATTCTTAGGACTGCATCAGATACTTCAGAAATGACTTCAGGCTTTTTAGCCGTGATGCCAGTTGCTTTACTAGCTGATCCTTTGTGTTCTTTAATTGTTGTCTCTTTTTTAGTTCCAACGTTATCAACTACAGTTTCGAATACTAATTTTACTTCTTTAACTGTTTCTGCTTTATCAAAAGCAGCAATAACATTAACTTTTTGAGATTCTGAAAGATTCTGTGCTTTAAAGATTTTATTAACATAAAGTAACTTTGCATTAAGAATGTTTACTTCGTTTAACTCTGATTTTAGAGTTTCGATAGTAGTCATTGCTTCTGCTAGATCTTCTTTCATAGTTCTGTTAATGTTAGCATCTTTTGAATCAGATTCATGAGATACCTCTACTTCTGTAGATTCTTCCATTGCGTCTTCATCTTTACTATCATCTTCATCACCTTCTGAAATTCCTTCTAACTCTCTTAATAGTTCGTCTAAGTCAATTTCTTCTTCGTCAGCGCCCATTTCTGGTTCACCTTCCATACCTGGTTCTTCGATTGGAGCTTCATCGCCCATTCCTTCAATATCACCAGCGTCCATATCATCTACTTCAGCGTCACCGCCTACTTCTGCAGAAATAATGTCTCTGATCATATCTTTGAACTGGTCAACAGAAAGTTTAGATAAATCTTCGTCTCCGTCGATTTCTTCTTCTCCTTCTACTTCTTCTCCTGGTTCTTCGATTGCGTCTTCAGCGTCGTCATCAGATTCTTCTGAATCATCCTCTGCTGGTTCTTCGTCTTCTTCAGCTTCTTCAACTGCAGTAAATCCGTCGTTTTCCTCAATCGCTTCGTCTTTTTTGTCTTCTTTAGATTCTGACTCTTTTACTTCCTCTGCTTCGACTGTTGCTGATGCTTCTTCAAGAGTATCGTTATCTATCTCTTGTAGTTTTGCAGCTAACATATCTTTTAAGTGAGGTGTTAAAGTCTCTTCTAAAGCTTCCTTGGCGTTAGCAATAGCGGCTTCACGTACAGACTTAGCTTCAGCAATAGCTTGCTTGAATAAATCTTTGTTTGCCATTTTAAAAATGTTTGTGGGTTTCGTATAGCTATTTAGAGCTATAATGTGAAGTTATAAAATTTAATTGATGCCATATTGAATAGCATATTATGTATATAAATATATACTGTTTACAAAAACCTACGTAAGTAGGGTAAAATAATTTCTGCTACACCATTGAAGCTACTATCTCTTTACCAACATTGGCTATATCTCTACCTTTCAAAGCACCTTTAGTAAGTGATAGTGCTGCGGTACCAACGTTTGCTCCCCTAATAGCATTAAGTGCTCCAATTCCGGCTTTAACTCCAAGTCCGGCTAAAATTGCGATAAATAAACCTTTTGCAATGTTTTCTCTTTTATTTTTATCTTTAACAAAAGGAGATATAACTTGGGCAATTACATTAACCATTGCTTTTTCATTATTATGAGCCCATTGGTGGATTGCTTCTGCTTTATCAGCAGCTTTATCTAAGTTTAACTTTCTTAAAGCTTTTGCTGCATATTTACCTAATATGTCTACTACTGTATTAGATGCAAGCAACCAACTTAATAATCCAAGTGCAGTTAAAGACTCGTCTAATTGACCGTCTTCCATTTCCTTATCTAAAGCTTGTTTTAGCTGAAGTGCTAATTGTTTCTCCTCGCTTTCTAGTAAAATAGAATGTAATTTCATTATGCTCTTAATATATCGTTTATGATAGAATCTAATCCGCTATACTTGTTTACTTTTACTCTACCTTCTTGTAAAGCTATAGGGTTCATAAATGCTCCATGAGTAGAAGGATTAGATACAAAGTCCCAACATACTAATTCAAAGTCGTCTTGAACTTCTAAAGCTCCTTCGTTTGTTTGTTGAACTGATCCTGTACCTCTAGATGAGATACCAATAGTGTGTCCTGCTTTACAGATCTCTTTAACGATATTACCTGCTGGTGTATTTAATAGCTCAACACGTCCCATAAGGTCGTCTCCTTTCCACCATAACTTCTTTATTACGTGTGATGCGTTCTTTAAAGAGACAACGGGAGACTCAGGGTGATCAAGTTCTCCAAAAGCATTACCAACCTCAACAAACTCTTTAGTGTATCTTTCTGATTCTCTTAGTAAAATGTCTTTACTATATGTACGGCCGTTTTGGTTTTGAGCAACTGCTCTTTGTAATACTCCTTCTACCTCATATACTCCAGGTTTAGTTTTGGACTCTCTAATTACTGGTTTAAATGGTGTTACATCTACTAATAGTTGTGTCATGTTATTTCTTCTTTTCGTTTAAACCGAAAACTGTTTGTTTAGGCTCTGCTTCGAATTCTGATAAACCTTGCTGTCTCTTTGCCATATCAATTTCTGCACTAGAGATTGTTTTTACTTTAGGTTGATCTAATCCTTTTGTAAAGCCCATTTTAGTTACTGGTTTAAGATCTTTCATGAATGCTTGTTCTATTGCTGGTGCTAAAAATCCACCTACCTTTAAGCCTTCTTCATTTCTAATCTCTCCTAATGTATCGTATATTTTCTGTATCTTAGCTCTAGTCTTATCGAAGTATTGCTCTATATCTGTTACGATGTTTTCTAGTCCATTTATAGAAGACTTCATTCCATCAAATCCTGAATAGTCATCTGCAAATTTAGAAAGTTCTTGAGTTGCTGCTTCTGATAATGTTTCTTTATCTGCTAATACTTTAGTTATAATAGCTTTAAGATTCTCTTTTACGATTTCATCCTTGTTCATTGCTTTTTTAATAGCTTTATCTTTAGCATGTTTATAATCGTCTTTATCTACATCTCCGTCTCCATCAAGATCTTTACCTTTCTTTTCTTCTAAGTTCTCAACCATAAATTGAGTTTCTAAGTAACTAAGTATATCTTTTTTAGCGAATTCTATCATTCCAGGTTCTGTCATAGGACCCATCTTCCACTCTTCCCAAGCTTTGATTAAGAAATTGACACCTTTGTCAAATTTAGGACCCATACTTTCTACATAGCCTCCCGTTTCGTAATCGTTTTCAGTTACTACTTTTCCTCCTTTAGTTTTCTTACGACCTTCTGCTAAGTCTTCTTTAAAAGTGCGGTCAGGTGCTGTGTCTCCTTTATCTGCTTCCCATGCTGCCATGTAATCAGAAATGAATTTTTTTAGTACTTCACCTTCTAACCCCACAATATACTTACCTTGTTTCATAGCCTGATCTTTGGTATATTCAATATCATTTAGTTTAAAAGGTTGAATTCTAAAAGCTTCTGCTCCCTCTTCACTATAGTATTTGCCTCCTTTGTCGTAATCGGCATCTAATTCTAGCTCTTCTTCTTCTTGGTATTCGTTTTCTGCTACTGCTTCTGGTTCTGAATCACAACATGCTGCTGCTGCCATTATATGTTTAGCTGCCTCTGCATTACCGTTATTTTGAAAGTGTTGAGCTAAATCTTTAAGATCGTCAGATGATAAGTGGTCGTTAAAACCTTCTTCAACATCTGCTTCTCTAACAAATCCTCCGTTTTCTTGAATTATACTCTTAATAGTAGCTTTTACTTCTTTCTTAAAAGCATCTATATGTTCTTGACATCCTTCTTTATTACCTTCTTCTAATTCTTCAATAGCAAAAGATAAGTGACTTGCTTCTCTATGGTAATTTACATCTTCAAAAGAATCAAACAAAGCCTGTAATGTAGATAAAGGAGTATTACATGATACTGTGGTAGCATATTTTAACATCCCTTTATAATCGAAATCGGTAGAGAACATATCTCCAGGAGCGAATGCCTTAGACTCTTTAGTTACGTTATTTTCTTGCATGTGCTTTTCTTTAGCAGCATCAAAGTCTCCTTTATATAGTTGATCTACTATTTTACGACCAAGCTGTTCTAATTGATCTTGATTAAGTGAATGTGCTTTTCCAAATCCTTTTAAATAGTTAGCACCTATAGTTCCATAGTCAGCAGGATCAATTACGTCATCTACTGATGTAGCAACTTTTTCTTGCATATAGTCACCAGGCATTTCATAATTTACTGATAGGTACTCTTCGAAGTTATCTAAAGCATCTTGAGGATCTTGTTCATCTTTTGATTCAGGGTGAGTTCTAAAGAAGTCTCCTATAATTTCATCATCAATTAAACTCTTACCTGTTTTAGGGTTTGTATAGTGTTTAATGATAAAATCTGCAATTGATTCTTCTTGGTTACTTTCATTTGTTGTTTCATCTACCATTACAAGACCTATATCTTTATAATGAATTTCATGCTCTCCTCCGTCTTGATCTACTGCATGTACAGAGTCATCATGCCACATTGCAGCATTATCATCATTATTAGAGTTAGGATTGTACACTATATATTCTCTTCCATCTCCAGTTTGAATACGTGCATCGTCTGCATTACCTAATCTTTTTAATAGTTTTTCTTTGGTATAATTTTCTTTTAAATCAGCCTTCTTCATATCGTTAAAGGTGTCTTTATCTTTCGCTCCAGGCTTAGTTTCTTTCATCTTATCGTTTTTATCTACTTTAGATGATTCCTGAGCCAATAGGTTATAGTAATGTAAAGGATCTTTGGTTAAGTTTTTTAAAGCTTTATCTTTTGCTTTTGCTTGTGCTTCTCCGTCTGAGCAAGTAACAGGATCATGTCCCATAGCTGTTAATTCGATGTCTAAAGCTCTTCTAAGAGAATCATCTGATACTGTGTCAGGGTTCATCTTTTCAAGAGTAGATTCAGAAAGAACGCCTCTATTTTTAAGGATAGCTATTGAGTCGTGATATCCATTAAATTGGTTAATATGCTGAGGAAATGCTAATCGCATTTGTCTTACGAACTCTCCTTCGGACATTTGTCCTTCGTTTACAGCTCTGTACTTTTCTGTTGCAGTTACTTTTCTCATTTTATTTCTTTATATCCTTGTTTTTTTAATGTCTTTTTAGCCTTTGTAGCTTTACCTAGAAAATTAGGTGTAGCGTAAGTAGCTCCAGTACCAGCTGTGAATGATGCTGATCCTCCAGTTACGTTAGCTTCATCTAACTCTTGTATTACTTCTCTAACTAAAGATACTAGGTCTGCTCTTTTCATTACAGGCTTTTCAATTCTTGTACTAAGTCGTAATATTGTAATAAGTTAATTAGATGAGTATCTGATATCTTCTCTTTATTTGTAAGAGGTTTAATAGATTTAGTTATCTCTTCTAATTTTATTAACACTACCTTATCCTTTACTTTGCTTGTAGATTTTTTTACTTCTTTAATTATTAATTCTAACTCTTCATTTACTATAGTACGAAGTTTAGTTGTAGAATTAACAGAAGTAATAAACTCTCTCAAGATTCTTTTTTGTTCCGGGAGTAGGTCTTTATATTTATCGTTAAATTTTTCAAGTAATATTTTAAATGCTAATAGCTTTAAGTCTTTATCGTACTTAGAGTATTCTTCTATTAAAGTATCTTTAACGTCTGTGTTGTTTTGTTTCTTAGTAGTTAAATGCTCTAATAAAGTTGATTTAAAATTAATCAATAAATTAGGATCTACTAAGTCATTATTATTCTGAGCTTCTAATAAACAGTATAGTGAAGCTAATGCTTTATAATCTGTTGATTGAATATTGAAAAATTCATCACTCTTATATGCTTCTTTAATATCAGATATTAATGCGTATTTTTGAGCTTTAAGAATCTTTTGATCAAACTTTCTAGATATCTCAGTAATAGTTGATAGTATAGATTCAGCTTTATTCTGTCCTACGCCTTTATTCTTAAGTATAAATTCATATAATTTAAACTCTTTTACAAGTACTGTTTTACCAGTGAAGTGCTTTCTAAGTATAGCTAAAGCTGGAGAATCTTTTTTAGATAGAGTATCCGCAGCGATTTGCTTAACTAGCAATTCAAAGATAAGACCTGTATTTCGAAATTTTGAGTGTTTTACTTTCATTCTACACGTTTACTATTATAAATATGGGTTAATTACCTAAATCTTTGATGTTGCCTTCTTTTAACATTTCTGACTCCTTTTCCTCTACAGCATCAAATACTATATTTTTTAACATATCTTTATTTTTATAATAAACTGATTTAGTAGAAACATTTTCCATTACATTATCATTGTCGGATGGATACCCACCTTTCATACCATGCTGCCCTAGAGGATCTCTTCCTCCAAGTGCATCATTAGTGCCGTATACAGAAGCTTTTTCTATTGGTCTTCCGCCTTCAGGACCAGGCTGACCCCACTCAGGTTCAGTCTCTGAATATCCTTTTGGTACATCGTCAGCTGATCCTCCTTTAGGAGTTGCAACTGATCTTCTACCGTACATAGAAGCTAGATCATGAGGAGTACCGTAAGTAGTTCCAGATTTAGCAGGATCGTTACCTTCCGCTTCGATTTGAGCTAACCTAAACTTACGTTTAGTATCCTCTCTAACTAAATCTCTCATTTCCATATAAGAGTCTTCAGACATATCGAATATATTCTCATAAATATAGTCTGATGAGAATAGTTGACTATCTTTCATTTGAGCAGCTAAATCTACTTTTTCTTTTAATAGAGCTACTTTTTCTTGTTCAAATATAATAGAAGGGGTAGATAATTTAACTTCAAAGTTAGTTAACGACTCACCTGTAAATCCTTGAGTATATAAATGTACTAAGGCTATCTTTGTTAATTCTGATTCTAATATCTTTTGTATTCTTTCTACAGTTCTAGCAAATCTAATATCTTCAGCTGCTAAAGTAGCTTTACCGGATAAGTCTCCTTCGTACCCAAAGTATGCTTTAGGGATCTTTAAAGCTGCAAATAATTTAGCTTGTAGATATTGTACATCGTTAGTACCGTCATACTCTAGTCCTTTTGTTGTATCTATTTTAGTAGATGTATCTCCTCCACGAACAGGTAGATAGAAATCTTCCATCATATTCTGCATGTTAAACTTCAAGTTATATTGACCAGTTTGGGGATCAACATAAGGAGTCTTTTTCATAGTGTTGATAGTCTTTTGCATGAACTGATCAACTTCATTAGGAGGAATTGAACCTACATTAATATAGAACATTCTCTTCTCTGGAGCTCTCATTATTCTATGTATCAACATAGCATCCTCCATTAAGTTAACTTGCTTATATATCTTTCTAGCTGGTTCTAAGTAAGAACGTCCGTAAGGTAGGTATGATGTATCTGATAGTAATCTAAAATGAGCCATCTCATAATTATCAAATACTATTGTTTTGTCAGTAGGTCTTTTTCTGTAGTTTGGGTCTGCTGATGCTGCTATTCCATCTAATTCTAATTGGAATTCTACTTTAGCTGGGTTTTCAGGATCGTTACCTTCATGTCTTATGATATGGTACACTGTATAAGGTAAGACGTTATATACTCCGAATTTTTCTGCTATCTCTAATTTAAGGAAGAAGTCACCATACTTTAACATATTACGTGTCCAAGACCATAGATTAAATTCTATATTTAAAACATCATAAAATAAGTTATAAAGAACTCTTTGTATATTTTCATCTGATGATTTTATAGATACTACCTCTCCTTGGTCGTTCTTAATAGTAGCTTCATCAGCTATAATGTCTAATGCTGAAGCTATAATAGGATCTGTGTCCATTGCCTCATAATCAGCATATAATTGTATTCTAAGAGTCTGGTAGTTTAGATTAGGATTATATATATTCCTATTATTATTCATATACAGTCTACTAAATCGATCAACTAATGAATTAGTTTCATATCGACCTGTTTGCTGTATAGAATTAGTGTCGGCGATCTTTAACTCGTCTCCTCCAATATTACGTATAATTACGTCATTTGAAAAGAGCCTCCTTAATCTACCAAAAAGTGATGTATCCGCCATTACGGTATTATTTTAATTATAAATAGTTCTATTTTAAAAGCCAAGAGATATCTTCTGTTCCTCCAGGTGTTTCTATAAGATAAGGATTATTTTGCTGATTACCAACATTTTTTATGACTGCTTTATTTCTAGCATTCATATTATTAAATGATGATAATTGAGCTCTTGCTAAATCTATACCTTGTTGTCTTAGTTTTAATGCTGTATCTCTTACATAAAGTGCAGTTGCACAAGCTATAAGTAAATCATCATTATATCTAACTTGGGCTTGAGGTTTACCGTTCTTCCAAACAAATACTCTCATCTCAGCCATTAACCTTTTTGACTGAATAGTGACTGAGTGTTCTCTGATGTATTCTATCATCTTTGCTATTACTAGCGGTCTAGTACGTGCAGACATAGTGAAGCCAGGTACTAGCTTATCTCTCTCGTACTTGTTCATATATGATTCAACTGATTCTACTTGAGTTGTAGAACTATAGTATATGTTATTATACTCTCTTGTTATAGCTTGTTCTATTGTAGCCCAGCCTATATTAGCGTTTTCAACTACTAATAAAGCATTATTATATTCTGTTGCTAAACCAACTAAGAAGTTACCGTAATCTTTAGGAGATAATTTACCTTTATATTCAGCTACTTGAGTAGCACTTTCAATATCAAAAACATGACATGCGGAATAATCAGCAGAATCACCTCTCGCTACGTCTGCTACGACCATATAGGATTTAGTATAATCAACTCCTTCCCATATCCATAAATTACCATCTATACCTCTTCTTTCAAGAGGATCTTTTTGATATGTTTCTTCATAGAAAGCCATATCTTCTGGTTCAAAGACTGTATCTCCAGAGGCAAGGAAATCACAATCACACTCTTGACCTGCCATTCTAGGACCTAAGTCTCTATCTTGCATATCTCTCCATGTTTGATTTCGTTCAGGATGAACTGTCCAAGGTAATCTAACTGGTATAAATGAATTCTCTCCTGTTTCTGCTTTTTCCCAAGTTTGATGAAACCAGTTACCAATTCCGTTAGGTGTTGATAATGCCATACACTGTCCACCGGTAGCTAGTGTTTGTTGTGCTGCTGCAAACGTTTCGTCAATGTTATCAATAAAGGCGGCCTCGTCAATAAGTAGTAAGGATACTGCTTCGGATCTTGCTGCATCCGCATTAGATGATTTAGCTTGAACTTTAGATCCATTTTTTAGTCTTAAGGATAGTTTGTTTTTTTCTACTGATGGTAGTTTTAACCATCTTGGTAATTCATCGTACATAAAGATTACCTTTGTTACAAGGTTTCTAGCTGTTGCTTGTGTAGTTGCTAATGCTAAAACGTTTTTATCTTTATGAAATAACATTAACCATAAACTATATGCAGCTGCTAATGTTGAAATACCTAATTGCCTAGATTTAAGAGTAATGATAAACTGCTCGTCTCTAAATAAATGAAGTACTTTTTCTTGGAAAGGGTAAAGAGCAAAAAGAATTCGACCTCTTTGAGGATGTTGAATATGACAATACTTTCTCATAAAGTACGCCGGATCTTTAGCACACTTAATATATTCTTGTGCTATTATCTTTTTTATATCTTGTGCCATAACTTATTTATATTTCCTTACACCGTCTACTACTTCTTCTTTAATATCTAAAGCAGTTGCCCAATCGGGATTGATGTACCATGGTGAGTCAATAGATTCTCTTTTTATAAATAAAGAACCACCTCGAGATTCGTTAGAACCTCTAATATGAATATATAGATCCTCTAAATACTTAAGAGCTCCTGAATCAAAAGGAACAAGATTGTCTATAAACTCTGATATGCTCTCAGGAACATTTCCTTTAAAGAAACAGTTAGGTGTTAATTCACTATCTGCTCCAAATTTATTTGTTGCAGTATAGGCTTCTAATGCTTCTACATCATTTAGTTTTAGTGGGCCTCTTCCTTCTATAGAATATGTTTTAGACGATGTGCTAATAAAAAATGCTAAGTTTAAAGTAGTTGTACCTTTCTTTAATAATGTATTATCTACAATGCCATTATAGATTTTAATTACTTCTTGCTTTAACTTATCTTTATCAAATATCTGAAGGGCACGTGATGGTCTTGTCCAATTTTCTACAAAAGTAGCGTTTCCTGCTTTAAGACTAATCTTTAACTTATTAGAATTAATTTCTGAGATATTTTGTTTTAGTTCTACAAATAAATCTGTTTTAGGTTTACCTGGTGTCTTTCCTCTCGGTTCTCCTATATAGGTAACTTCAAGTTTTTTTCCTTTATGTTCAAACTCGTAATTTTCATCAGAAGCATTTTGGAAAAGTAAAGCTACATCTTTTTCTTGAGCATGTCCAGGTATAAAGGGATGTAAAACTCCTGTTTTAAGTTTTTTAGAATCTCCTGGTTCAAATTTTTCTACTCCTTTTCCTGTAGGTTTATTAATTGCTGTAAGGTTTATTAAATACTCTTTACCGCCGTATTTTATAGTAGCAAATTTACTTGCTCCTTTTTTAATTAAATCTAATTCTGATTTGGATATGATATTAAACTCTTCACCTTTTTTTATATTTAACCGTTCATCGTCTTCTGATGTTGGTATTAATATAGTGTCCTTATCTGCGGAGTACATAAAGGTACTAGAGTCTTTTTTATCTCTAACGTATTTTTCAAATGTTCCAGTAGTAGACGGATAACCTGTTGCTTTACCCCCCATATTTGATTCTCCTAATTCAAAGCCAAATAAAGATTCAAACAAAGCCATATCCTCTTGACTGTTAATGTCAGGATATCCTTTTTTAGTCTTATATGACCATTCTAATATAGCTCTATCTATAAGATTCATATTTGGTTATGCTTCTGGTTCTGCTCCGTCTTCGAAGTCTATTTCTTCTCCTCCTAAGTCTGCTGGTTCTGCTGCTGGTTCTTCTCCACCTTCTTCTCCTCCTAAATCATCAACGGCGTCTCCACCACCTTCTTCGCCAGGAAAATCTCCACCACCACCGCCTCCGGAACCTCCGGTATCGGAATCTACTGCTTCACCTTCGCCTGCACCTGATAAAGGAGCTTCTTTATAGAGTATAGATAACTTATCTAATGCTTGTTGATATTCTGCAATATTAGATAGTATGTATCTTTTACCTAGAATTTGAGCTTCAAATGTTTTACCTGTCCATTTAAGAGTGTAATCTTGACCATTTTTTAGGTTAACTCTAAATGCTGTAGGCCTTGGAGAAATCCAATCAATAGACTCTACAAATTCTTTAAAATCTTCTGTCTGTAATTTTACTATTGCAGCTCTAACTGTTGGAAACTTACCAAGTATTTTATCTGTCGCATCTTCTAGTACAGTTTCTTCTGGTGCAGTTTCGTCTGGTTCTTCCTCTGGTGTAGGTTCTTCTGTAGGTTCTTCTTCTAATTCATCAAGCATTCCTTCTAAAATGACTTTCATTTGAGGATTAGATTTATACTTCTCTATAGCTTCTTTAACCATCTTTCTTTTCTTAGCATCTGCTTTGACCCATTCTTGATCTTCAGGACTAAGTTTTTCAAAATCGTTATTAAATCTATGATGAGATATTAAATCTAAAAGATCTAATTCATATGTAGAGTATCTTCTAGTTTCCTCTGTAATAGTGTTTGTCTTAGCGTCTCTACTCAATGATTCTTCTTTTAATATGTTGACGTGTGAGTTAAACATATTTACAAGCTCTTGTAAGGAACTTTGCATTCTAATCATAGCGTACTGCTCAGGTCTTTCGGTACGTAAGTACCTTTGTAATTTTCTAAAATTAGTCTTAATTAATTCAAATAGCTCTCTTGCAGCTGCATCTTGTCTAACATCATCTGATCTCATTAGGTTTTTAATATCTTTCACAATATCATTATAATCAGAATACATTTTTTCAAATGAAGGTAGCTTAATAATAGTATGGCCAATAGATCCAGTCTCCTTATTTACAGAGCTAGTTTTGAAGTAGGTAGTCATATCTGATGATACAAAGTCATTCTTATGAAATTCCCCATGCTGTGCTTCTAATCTATCCTGTAGAGATTTAGGAAGATCCTGCATCTTATATGTATTTTTTTTATCTTGAGCGAATTCCTCCTCTGTTAATACAGAGCTATAAGCTTCAAGTATAAGTTTTTCTACTTCTTTCATGCTATTTCTTTTTCTTTTTGTACCCTTTATGCCAGTGCTCGTTAGTAGTTTTAATATCTAATTCACTAACAGGAATATCTTTTACTGTTTTTCCGCTTTCAAATAAAACATCGTAATGAGTAACTACATACTTTTTACCTTCTTTAACTAGCGTATGTTTCTCAGGAATGCAATTTCCTTCTCCATGTTCTTTATGGATTACCTTTGCGGCACAATCGTGTTTAAATCCAGGTCCTGATTCCTCTAATTCATTTTTATTAACTAAAGTTAATTTAAAAGAGTCATGTAAGCCAGTTTTCTTTTTACCTACTTTACCGTTAGTAACTCTAACGTAAGCATCATGTTTTCCAACTTTTCCATCTACTCTTTGGTAAATATTACCGTGTTGATTTTTAACATAATCTCCAGGCATAATTTGACCTCCTTTAGCTTCATTTTTAGCTTCTTTTTTAAACTCATCTTTATGGTGAGTATAATATTTCTGAGTATCCATTGGAAGTTTGTATATGGAAAGACCGTCTTTGAGAGCTCTTTTAATTTGCTTAATCATTCTCTCTTTAGAAGCTTCATTTACTTCGTTTATATCGGCATCTAATTCAAACTTCTTAAATTTATTTAAATCGTTTAAACTTTTCAATTCAACTCTTTTGCCGTCATTATCTAATCCGTAAATATTACCATCATACTTACCCATTCCATCAGAACGTTTACCTGCTAATTTCTGTTTTAATTCAGCTCCTGCTCTACGTTTAGATACTGATGTGACCATTCCTAGGTCTTTTCTAGTAGCTTCTTCCATATGTCTCTTACCTAAACCAGGTAAGTTTCTTAGATCTTGTACATACTGATCTGTCTTAACTAAAATAACACCTAAATTTTTACCCTCATCATTTTCATCTACTTTCATTAAGGTAATTGCAGATACGCCAGGATTGAAGTCTGGATCTTTATCTTTAAAGTTACTATTGTAGTATTGTTTTTGATGCATTCTATACTTTTCACCTTCATGCTCTAAATTATGATATTGCATGTGAACAAACATTGGTGCGTATTGACCCATTCTAGCTTTGATACCACTCTTATCATGTTTCTTTAAAGCTTCAAATGCATCGTTTTCACTAGCTACCCCTTTAGGAAGTAGATCTGCGAATATCTGTTTACCGAACATATCCGGACCTCTTTTGTTAGCATCGTCGATTACTTCTGA
>Ga0115102_10314424_pt1 | contig 14489 bp, 1 predicted proteins | sample MBTome_5_FD_89644 | JGI IMG/M metagenome (GOLD analysis project Ga0115102, IMG submission 89644) | Marine eukaryotic communities from Pacific Ocean to study complex ecological interactions - MBTS_5May14_M2_3um Metatranscriptome... | ecosystem: Environmental > Aquatic > Marine > Oceanic | place... | reverse complement strand
GTTCAGATCACTACCAACCTGGAGCGGACCCAGTTCGCGTGCAACAGAACACCGCGAATCAGCCACGCAAGGAGCGTGCCAAGAAGCCTGTACGGGCCGTGTGGGAAACGCGCTCAAGGCTACAAGGAGAGGGAAATAATTAACGGACCCCAAGGGAGAGCATGGCCGACGCCAAAGCCCCCGAGGTGGAGGCCAAAGTGGACGACGTGTCCCCGGCGGACCCCGCCCCCGAGGACCCCGCGGCCAGCGAGCCTGCGGCGGAGCCCGCGGCCGAGCCGCCGACGGAGGGCTCAGCCGAAACCGCGGCCGGGCCGCCAACGGAGGGCTCAGGAGAGCCCGCCAAGGACCCGGCCGACCCCACCAAAGAGCCCGCCACGGAAAGCGCTGCGGAGCCCGCCAACGAGGACACGACGGGCGCTCAAGCAACCGCAGAAGGCGCGTCAACGACGGAGCCTGCCTTGGAGGGCGACGCGCCGCCCGATGCGGGCTGCGATGCACCTGCCAAGGAGGGTGACGCGCCGCCCGATGCGGGCGGCGATGCTCCTGCCAAGGAGGGCGAGGCCGCTGCCGACGGTACTACCGAGGGAGACGTGGTGGATGCGCCTGAGGGTGAGGACGCCAAGCCTGCGGACGCGGACGCGGACGCGGACGCCGAGCCGACGTTTTCCTTGGAAATTGTCCCGGACTACGACGTGGACACACGGCCACTGCCCGAGGACAAAAACGAACGCATCTCCTCGGAGAGCCCCGTCAAGCGCAAGAAGCGGCCCAAGGCGGTCATGTCAGAGATCACCACTCGGTCGACGAAGAAAGATGATGCCAAGGTCGAGTTGAAGAAAGAAAACGCCGACGACGCGGCGCCATCCATCCAGTGGATTGGCGAGAACATTGCGAACTTTCTCGGCCTGGAATCGCGTGTCGCCATCACGCAGCTCATGGAAAATGGGGATGTCAAAGCCATCAACCAGTTCTTCACGCCGGAAGGGCCGAAGGTCCTCTCGTTTTACTACCAGGTCACGGACAGATTCAACGGGAGCAAAAACGCGGACAAACCGCGCGTCTTCCTCGCGGACGCGACAAAAGACGAGCTGCTGGGCCAGCTGGTTTACTGCTACAAGACCAGCACAAAGGCCATCGGCAAGGGTGATCTCGGGCGCGAAGTGTTCTTTGGCTGCACCGAGCCTCCAAAAGCGGGCAGCGGAGGGACCGCCGTCAACAGCCTGATCACCAACATTGCCAGCATGATGAAGCAGATCCTGATCCCAGGACTGCGCGCAAACGAAGACTGGGGCAAGATGCTGACCACGGACGCGAGCAAAGAAAACCTCTTTGTGTCGATGGAAGCCGTCGTCACTAGCCTGGTGCAGGCGCAAAAGGCGGTCGATTCTACAATCACGCTCGCTACGTTCTCTGATGAAGAAGCGGCTGGTTTTTCGCTGGACAACTACAACTCCCCGGCGGCCATGAAGAAGGCGTCGGAGCATGCGGAAACAGTGCAGAAGATTGAGGTCTTGGTGGGCCGGTGGTGCAGCCAAGTGTCGCGAGTGCTGACGGTCAACGAGCAGATCCGGTCAGAGCCAGACGACGCCGGGCCATCGCTAGAGCTGGCTCACTGGAAGAAGCGGACGGCCGTCTTCAACTCGCTGGCCGACGAAATCACAAAGCCACAGTGCGAGATTGCGCTGAACATTTTGCAAGCCGCCAAGTCCAAGATTGTGCATCGCTGGGCCAAACTCGACTCAACCTTGACGGATAAAGCCAACGAGAGCAAAGACAACGTTCGTTACCTCTCGATGCTTGAAGAGGTCTGCCGCCCGCTGTACAGCAACAACCCCGATGCGATTGAGGAAAACCTGCCGGCTATCATGCACGTCATTGGCAACATCCACAGCGTCAGCCGCTACTACAATACCAGCGAGCGCATGACGGCGCTGTTCATCAAAGTCACCAACCAGCTAATCACGGCATGCCGCAACTATGTGTACGAAGATGAGCCTCGGATCTGGGAGCAAAAGCAAGCCGATGCGCACACGCGTCTGGCAAAGGTCAGGCATCTGAACGTTTGCTACCAGAAATTTTTCGAGATCGAAAAGAAAAGGCTCGAGCTGACCCCTGAACGCAGCCAGTTCAACTTCCCCGCCATGGGGGTGTTTGGCAAGAGCGATTCATTTGTTGCCCGCGTCAAAATTGTCGAAAAGATGCTCGATTCGATGGAGACGTGGAACAAATTGCAAAACAGCCAAATTGATGGGCTCGAGGTGATCTCCACCATGGCCAAAGGCACCATCAAAATGATCAAGACCAAGCCATATGACCCTCTCGACATTCGCCAGCTTGCTTTTGATGCAGACCAGGCCGCATTTTTTGCGAGCATGCAAGAAAACCGTGAGCGCCTTCAGAGTTTCTGCAACAAGCTCTTTGAAGACGGCGACATCACTCGCCACCTGCAGCTGCTGGAAAACTTTGAGCAAATCAAATTTCTTGGCATTGACCTTCACCAGCACTACACGCACACCTTGGGCACTGTCATGGCGGAAGAGCTGGAGCACGTGCGAAAGATCTATTTGCAAGACCGCGACGAGCCACCAATCCCGAGGAACATGCCTCCTCTGGCTGGCCGTGTCGCGTGGTCCCGCAACCTTGCAACACGCGTGTCCAAGCCGATGGAGACGCTACAGGCACTGAACCCAGGCCTGTTAAAAGAACCAGTGCACCAGAAACTCATCAAGCACTACAACAAGGTCGGCAAAGTTCTTGTCGAGTACGAGCAGGTGTGCTGGGAAGCTTGGAGTCGCGCCACCGAGACTGCATTTGAAGGACTCAAAAGCACGTTGCTCGTCCAGGGGACGGGAGAGCACGCTGGCGAGCTGCACCTGAACGTCGATCCGCAAGTTGAGCAGCTTGTCTCCGAGGCCATGTGGATGGGAAAACTGAAACTTCAGTCCACTCCAACGGCCGTGATGCTGATGAAGCTCTCGGACAAGTACGCCGAGAACGCACGCAAACTCGAGGGCGCCCTCCACCAATACAACTCGCTGCTCGACCAGATCCCGGACAAATTGGGCGACGTGATGATGCCGATGCAACAAGAGATCCTGTCCGTGTTTGAGCCGGGGTACAGGTCATTGAACTGGCTGTCGTCCAACCTTGATTCGTACATTGATGATGTGTTCCAGAAACTCAGCGAGTGCGCCGCCAGCATCCGCAGCATTGTTGACATGGTAAACGTACGAATCGCCACGAAACTCAACGAAATCCGTGACACGGACCTGTGTGCCCTGCCGCCACCCGGCGAATCTTGGACGGTGCAAGAGTTCGAGGATCGTTCCCAGGCACTCTGCGAATCCGCGGCTGTCTTGACAGAAAGCACCAGTGCACAAGTAGAGCGTTCTGTCACTCACTTGCTCGCAAAAATCGATATTTGCGTGTCTGAAAAGGTGCGCGAGGACCCCCACTACATGGACGCGTGCGATGGACTGAAGAAACATTACGTTGGGGAACTGGCGGTTGCTCTGACAAAATCACTGCGATCATCGTTGGACCACCTCAAACGCCGGGCCGCTCAAAAGTTGATCAAGTACGGAAAAGCTGGAACCAAACCAGAAGATCCTATCATTGGCGCAAGCATCTCGCTGTCGCTTCCGGCAGGCGCTGCCATGTCGCCGTCACTGGATGTGGTGCAGCAGTCGGTTATCAAAGCAAGCGAGTACATCGTGAGTGTTGCAAATTCCGTCCTTCTGTGGGGGCAGGACAGGGCACTGAGTCCAGCATCCCTCACCAACCACGGCGCGATGGTCAAAAGCAACAAAGAAGTCACTCGCAGCATGGAATCCATTTCAACCACAATCAACGCCACAAAGGGCTCGATTGATGACGTGCTTTCCACTTTCGACAAGTACGGCGAGCTCTGGAAAGACAACGCAGAAGAAGTGCTTGCCGCGTTTACCGCAACGGACCCCGATTTGTCCTCCTTCACAGAAGCTATCAGCAAATATGAGGCCATGGACGTTGACATTGAAAGCTTGGACGACAGCATTCCTGTCGGATCCATTCTGCTTGTCACGAAGGACTTCAAGCTGGCGCTGCAAAATGAAACCGCGACTTGGAAGACTGCATACGCCACACTTCTGAACAAAAAAACGCAAAAGGACATGAACGAGATCTACACATTTGCTGATGATATGTACAAGAAACTCACCGCAGACATCACCGACTTGGAAGATGTTCGCTTGTCGATGAATGCACTCAAAGACATCCGAGAAAGCGAGATCCGCCTTGATCTCATGATGGCGCCGATTGAAGCTGGCTACGCCATGCTAGTCAAAAACAACGTTAAAATTTCTTCGGCGGAGCAGGACCAACTTGACTCTATGCGTTTCCAGTGGGAAAAAATGCGCACCCAGGCTGGAGAGACAGGCACCAAGCTCGTCGCTATCCAGCCTGACTTCAAGGATCAACTCATTGCTTCCGTCGAGCAGTTTGGAATTGATCAGAAGGCTTTCCTCAGCGACTACAACATCAAAGGACCCATGCAGGATGGCATTATTCCAGCAGAGGCGAGCGACCGCCTTGCCGTCTTCCAGACCAGGTTTGACGAACTGTACAAAAGATACGTAACTTACAACGGTGGCGAAGAGCTCTTCGGCTTGGCTCAGAGTGATTATCCCGAGCTCCAGGTGGTCAAGAAGGAGCTCAACCTTCTACAGAAGCTGTACAGCCTGTACAACAATGTCATCAAGAATGTGAATGGCTACTACGACATTAAGTGGGTTGACGTTGACATTGAATTCATCAACAACCAGTTGCTTGATTTTGGCAACAAGTGCCGCAAGTTGCCGAAGGCCCTCAAAGACTGGGATGCCTACCTTGAGTTGCAGAAGAAGATTGACGACTTCTCCGAGTCCCTTCCCCTCCTCGAAGCAATGGCAAGCCCGACTATGCTGGATCGTCACTGGAAACGTATTTCAGACACATGTGGAGGCTATGTCTTCGACGTCAAAAATGAGTCCTTCGAACTTCGGGGCATCATGGACGCCCCCATTCTTAAGAACAAAGAAGACATTGAGGACATCTGCATCGCCTCCATCAAGGAGCAGGATATTGATGAAAAGTTGCGCGGCGTCATTAAAGAGTGGGACCTCGCCAGCGCAACGGCGCACTCAATCTCCTTCAAAGTTTTCAAATCGCGTGGCGAGCTGAAGGTTGACACGGCTGAGCTCGGCGAATTGGTTGGTCTTATGGAAGACAGTCTCATGATTCTCAGCTCTCTCATGAGTAACCGGTACAACCCTCCGTTCAAAGCAGAAATTCAGAAATGGGTCCGCAATCTGTCAGACTCGAGTGAGATTGTCGAAAAGTGGATGATCGTGCAAAACCTGTGGGAATACCTCGAAGCCGTGTTTGTTGGTGGTGACATTGCCAAACAGCTGCCCAAAGAAGCGAAGCGTTTTTCCAACATTGACAAATCGTGGGTTAAGGTGATGACTCGTGCCCATGAAAATCTGAACCTTGTTCAGTGCTGTGTCGGAGACGAAACCATGAGCACCGTGCTGCCCCACCTCTTTGAGCAGCTCGAAGTATGCCAGAAGTCGCTGACAGGCTACCTCGAGAAAAAGCGCCTGGTCTTCCCGCGCTTCTTCTTCGTCTCTGACCCGGTGCTGCTCGAGATCCTCGGGCAGGCTAGCGACTCGCACACGATCCAAGATCACTTGCTCAACTTGTTCGACAATGTCAAGTCCGTTGACTTTCACGAGAAGACGTACGATGCTATCGTTGCTTACAACTCAAAGGAAGGTGAACATGTGCAGATGGGCACGCCAGTTATGGCTCAGGGTAACGTTGAAGAATGGCTCACTCTGTTTCTAAACGAGCAGCAAAAATCACTTAACGAGGTCATCAAAGATGCCGCGGTGGGATCGCTGCAGAACCAAATGGACCTCATCCCTTACATGGACTCTTTCCCCTCGCAAGTTGGTATCCTCGGGATCCAGCTTGTCTGGACTCGCGATGCTGAAGTTGCGCTCACCCAAAGCAAGACTGACAAAAAGGCCATGGCGAAAGCAGACGACTATTTCTTAGAACTGCTCACCGGGCTGATCGATAAGACGCTTGATGTCACCATGAACAAGCTGCAGCGGCGCAAGTTTGAGACATTGGTGACACTGCACGTGCACCAGCGTGATATTTTCCACGACGACATTGTCGGAAGAAAAGTTCGCAGCCCGCAAGACTTTGAGTGGACCAAGCAGGCGCGTTTTTACTTCAACTTTGAGATCAACAAGCTCACGATTCAGGTGACAGACTGGACGAGCAAATACTGCCTGGAGTTCATTGGCTGTGTGGAGCGTCTCTGCGTTACTCCGCTGACAGATCGCTGCTACATTACCATCGCACAAGCCCTGCTCATGAGTTTGGGCGCCGCCCCTGCCGGCCCAGCCGGAACCGGAAAAACGGAAACAACCAAAGACGTCGGGCGTGCCTTGGGCAAATACGTCGTTGTGTTCAACTGTTCCGACCAGATGGATTTCCGTGGTCTTGGCCGTATCTACAAAGGCCTTGCCCAGTCTGGCTCGTGGGGTTGTTTTGACGAGTTTAACCGTATCGAACTCCCGGTGCTGTCAGTTGCCGCGCAGCAGATCTACATTGTCCTGCAGGCCAAGTTGGCGCGCAAGAAGCGCTTCATCTTCATGGACGGCGACGACGTTTCCCTCGACCCCGAGTTTGGTCTGTTCCTGACGATGAACCCAGGCTATGCTGGCCGCCAAGAACTTCCAGAAAACCTGAAGATTCAGTTCCGCTGTGTTGCGATGATGGTGCCTGATCGCCAGATCATCATCCGTGTCAAGTTGGCTGCGTGTGGTTTCCAAAACAACGTCGTCCTTGCCCGTAAATTCTTCACACTGTACAAGCTATGCGAGGAGCAGCTGACCAAACAAGTCCACTACGACTACGGTCTGCGGAACATTCTTTCCGTTGTCCGGACCCTTGGCGCCGCAAAGCGCCAAAACCCCGAGGACAGTGAGATGAAAGTGGTGATGCGCACTCTCCGTGACATGAACCTTTCCAAGATGGTGGACCAGGACGAACCGCTGTTTTTGTCCCTTATTAACGATCTTTTCCCCGGCATCACGCTTGACACCGCCGGCTATCCTGAGCTAGAAGCCGCCATTGACAACGAAGTCAATGAGATGGGCCTCATCAACTATCCGCCGTGGAACCTGAAAGTCATTCAGTTGTTCGAAACCCAGCGTGTCAGGCACGGCTTCATGGTTCTCGGTCCCAGTGGAGCAGGCAAGACGAAAAACATTAGCGTTCTCACCAAAGCCATGACAGCTACTGGCACGCCACACAAGGAGATGCGAATGAACCCGAAAGCAATCACTGCACCACAGATGTTTGGGCGTTTGGACGTGGCCACGAATGACTGGACGGACGGTATCTTCTCTACACTGTGGCGTCGCTCCAAAAAGGGCAAGAAGGGTGAAAAAATCTGGATTGTGCTTGACGGCCCAATCGATGCTGTGTGGATTGAAAACCTGAACTCGGTGCTCGATGACAACAAAATGCTCACCCTCGCCAACGGTGACCGTATTCCGATGTCCCCAGATGCCAAGCTTGTCTTTGAGCCCCACAACGTTGACAATGCCTCGCCTGCCACAGTGTCACGCAACGGCATGGTGTTCATGAGTTCGTCGGCCCTGAACACCGAAACGCTGCTCGAAAGCTGGCTGAAATCGCGCCCTCCAACGGAGCACGAAGCTCTTCGCGAAGCGTTTAATGCAACTTGGGACGAGTCTCTCTCATATGTAGTGAACAGCCTCAACCCGAAGATGGTGCTGCTGCAATGCAACTACGTTCAACAATGCCTCGATTTGTTGTCGGGCCTGATTCCGTCTGGCGACGACACGTCGGCCACCCCAGCCCATCTTACCAACTTGTTCTTGTTCTCCCTGATGTGGAGCCAAGGTGCTGTCTTAGAGCTTGATGATCGCCTGCGACTTCAGGAATTCCTGCAAGGGCACGAATCCAAACCAACACTTCCAAAGTTGAACGGGCAAGCTGACAGCATTTTCGATTACTTAGTCAACGACCAGGGGAAATGGGTGCACTGGTCAACGAGAGTGGAGAAGTACGACTACTCCACGGAGGAGGTTCCCGTTTACACAGACATCTTGGTGCCAAACGTAGACAATGTCCGCACCGACTTTTTAATGAATAGCATTTCCAAGCAGAAAAAGTCTGTGCTGCTGATTGGGGAGTCTGGCACGGCCAAGACAGTCATTATCAAAGGGTACTGCTCCAACTACAATCCTGAAGAGCATCTCTTCAAATCGTTCAACTTTTCGTCCACATCCACACCCAATGGTTTCCAGCGCACAATTGAAAGTTATGTGGACAAGCGGATGGGTACAACGTACGGCCCTCCTGCAGGGCGTCGCATGACGGTGTTTGTCGACGACATCAACATGCCCCTCATCAATGAATGGAAAGATCAGGTTGCAAATGAAATCGTTCGTCAAACCATTGCAGAGAAAGGGTTCTACAGCCTCGACAAGCCTGGCGATTTCACGACACTGGCAGACCTTCAGTGGCTCGCTGCCATGCCTCACCCAGGCGGTGGCCGCAATGACATTCCGGAGCGCCTTAAGCGGCGTTTCACCGTCATTAACTGCACCTTGCCATCTGTGGGTTCTATCGACTTAATCTTCAAAACTCTTGGCCTCGGATACTTTTGCAAAGAAAGGGGATTCCCTGCGGAAGTGTGCGACATGGTGCTCAAATTGGTTGCTTCAACGCGCAAGCTCTGGCAGGACACAAAGGTCAAGATGCTCCCAACACCTGCCAAGTTCCACTACGTCTTCAATCTGCGTGACGTGAGCCGTATCTGGCAAGGCATGCTTGTAATCAAATCAGAGGAGTGCCAGGATGTCGCCACCATTCTGTCACTGTGGCGTCACGAGTGCACCCGTGTCATCGCCGACAGGTTTACCGAGTTGAAAGACGTCAAATGGTTCCAAAACAGGGTTGATAGCAACATTCACGAAGAGCTTGGGCCTGAAGTAGCTGGATTGATGGCTGCTGAACCGATTTTTGTTGACTACATGCGAGACGCACCAGAACCAACGGGCGAAGAAGACGACGAAGAGGGTGAACTGGAAGCTCCCAAAGTTTACGAGCCTGTCGATGGGCTTGAAGTATTGAAGAAGAAGCTGCTGGAATACCAGGCCCTCTACAACGAAACGGTTCGCGGATCACAGATGGATCTGGTGTTCTTCAAGGACTGCATGATGCACATTGTGCGCGTGTCCCGCATTATTCGCCTGAACCAAGGCAACGCGCTCTTGGTTGGTGTTGGGGGTTCAGGCAAGCAGAGTGTGACCAGGCTGGCGTCCGCTATTGCGCGCTACTCTGTGTTCCAAATCACCTTGACGCGCACGTACAAGGGTGTGGATCTGCTCGAAGACATCAAAGGTCTCTATATAATCGCAGGTGCCAAGGGCCAGGGTGTGACGTTTATCCTGACCGACAACGAGATCAAGATGGAGTCGTTTTTGGAATACATCAACAACATGCTTGCTACTGGCGAGATCGGTGGTCTGTTTGCACGCGATGAAATTGACGAGATCACGACTGGGCTCATCCCCGTGATGAAGCAAGAAATGCCTCGAGTTCCGCCGACCGCAGAAAACCTCTACAACTACTTCATCCAACGAGTGCGCCAAAACCTGCACATTGCGTTGTGCTTCTCGCCCGTCAATGAAAAGTTTGCCACGCGAGCGCTGAAGTTCCCGGCCGTCTTTTCTGGCTGCACCATGGACTGGTTCATGTCGTGGCCCAAGGATGCCCTGATTGCTGTTGCCAACCACTACATTGCCAACTTTGAGATCAGCTGCACACCGGCCGTGAAAACCGCCGTGATCGAAACCATGGGGCTTGTGCAAGACGGTGTTGGGGACGCTTGCATGGCGTACTTCGATCAGTTCCGCCGCAAAACATACGTTACGCCGTCGTCGTACTTGACTTTCCTTGATAGCTATCGCAAGCTCTACGCCGAGAAGCTGGGCGGAATTGAGGTAATGGCAAATCAGATGACAACCGGCTTGGACAAGCTGGTCGAGGCTGGCGTCTCAGTGGGGGAACTGAAAGTGCAGCTGGCCGCCAAAAACATTGACCTTGCCGTGGCCAACAAGGAAACAGAGGCCGTCTTGATTGTGGTCACGGCCAGTTCTGCAGCTGCAGAGAAGGTCAAAGCGGAAGTCCAGATTGTTAAGGACAGGGCCCAGGCCATCGTCGATGCCATTGACAAGGACAAGATTGTTGCTGAAGGCAAACTCGCCGCTGCTGTGCCAGCGCTGGCTGCTGCCGAAGCAGCCCTCAAGACTATCACGGGTGGCGACATTGCGACGGTGAAAAAACTCGGCAAACCCCCGCACTTGATCAAGCGCATCATGGATGTCGTTCTCATCTTGTTTGGTAAACCGCTTGATCCAGTGACAGTGGACGAAGACAAACCTTGCCCGACGCCAACCTGGAAGGAGGCGCTTAAGTTCATGAGTGGGCCGATGCTCGCAATGCTCCAGAACTTCAACAAAGACACGATTAACGAGGAGATGTGCGAGCTTGCCTATGTCTACCTGAGCATGGAAGATTACAACCTCGACTCCGCCAAGCGCTCGGCTGGCCAAGTCGCCGGCTTGTGCTCCTGGACAGAGGCTATGTACACATTCTTCTTCATCAACAAAGAGGTGCTTCCGTTAAAGGCTAGCCTGGCTGTGGCGGAAGGCAGGCTTGGCATTGCCACGGCAGAACTCAACGAGGCGCAGGGGCAGCTCGATGCCAAGCAGGCTGAACTCGACATTGTGCAGGCCGAATTTGATGCAGTCATGAAAAAGAAGAAGGAGCTGCAGGATGACGCCGAAACCTGCGAACGAAAAATGACTGCTGCCACCGCTTTGATCGGCGGTCTGGGTGGCGAAAAGATTCGCTGGACTGAGCAGAGCAAGAAGTTTGCCGAGCAGATCAAGAACCTCGTTGGCGATGTGCTCATCATGTGCGCATTTATGAGTTATTCTGGTCCGTTCAACGCTGGGTTCCGGGTGAAGCTTATGAAAGAATGGAACGGCTACTGTGACACACAGTCGATTCCTAAAACGAAGGGCTTGCAGCTTATTGCCGAGCTCGTCGACAACGTCACAGCTGGCGAGTGGGCTCTTCAGGGCCTGCCTGTCGATGATCTGTCCCTGGAAAACGGGATCATCACAACCAAGGCCACCCGTTACCCTCTTATGGTTGATCCTCAGGAGCAGGGTAAGACCTGGATCAAAGCACGCGAGGCATCCAACAACTTGATCGTTACGTCCTTGGAGCACAAGTACTTCCGCACACACCTTGAAGATTGCCTCGGAAACGGTCGCCCGCTGCTGATCGAAGATGTCGGTGATGTACTTGACCCGTGTCTTGACAATGTTCTCGGCAAAAACTTCATCAAGTCAGGCAGTACTCTTAAAGTCAAGGTCGGAGACAAGGAATGCGACGTCCTCGATGGATTCATGCTGTACATCACTACAAAATTGGCGAATCCGGCGTACACACCGGAAGTGTTTGCCGCCTGTTCAATCATTGACTTCACAGTCACCATGAAAGGCTTGGAAGACCAGTTGCTCGCTCGAGTCATTCTGTTTGAAAAAGCTGAGCTCGAGGAGGAGCGCGTTGCCCTTGCCGCAGAGGTGCAAGCCAACAAGAAAAAGATGAAAGAACTAGAGGACAACCTGCTGTACAAGCTGGTTAACACGAAAGGTTCTCTGGTGGATGACGAGTCGCTGATCACCGTGCTCGCAACATCCAAAACTACTTCCGAGGAGGTCAATGAGAAACTGCTCGTGGCAGCGGAAACCAACGTCAAGATTAATGGTGCGCGCGAAGAGTTCCGCCCAGTTGCTATCCGCGGGAGTATCGTCTACTTCCTCGTCGTTGAACTTTCGATGGTCAACCCCATGTACCAGACATCGCTCGATCAGTTCCTTGTCGTGTTCCAGTCTTCGATGGCCAACTCGGAGAAATCGCCGGTGCCTGCCAAGCGCATCAAGAACATCATTGACTTTTTCACCTACGCTGCCTACTGCTACACGATCCGTGGCTTGTACACGCGGGACAAGCTCCTGCTGACTCTGATGCTGGCGCTCAAGATTGACATGCGCAAAGGTGTCGTGCTGCAAAGCGAGTTTATGACCTTCATCAAAGGTGGCGCTGCGCTTGACCTTGGCTCTGTTGAGCCCAAGCCTAAGGCGTGGATTGCGGACATGACGTGGCTGAACCTCGTCAACCTTAGCGGCTTGCCGCAGTTCTCGGACATCACCAACCAAATCACGCGCAGCCCTAGCCAGTGGAAGTCGTGGTTTGACGATGCTGAACCCGAGGAGATTCCACTCCCCGAGGGCTACGACAACCAGCTCGATACATTCCGCAAACTGCTGCTGATTCGCTCATGGCTGCCAGATCGCACACTGGCGCAGGCACGTAAGTACATTGCGTCGAGCATCGGCGAAAGGTATGCGCAGTCAGTCATCATCGACATCAAACAGGTGTGGGATGAAAGTACTAACAAGATCCCGATGGTGTGCCTCCTGAGTCTCGGCTCCGACCCAACTGCTTCTATTAAAGCACTGGCCAAAGACAACAAGTTTGACTGCCGCGACATCAGCATGGGGCAGGGGCAAGAAGTTCACGCTCGCCGTCTCGTCACATCATTCCAAGAGTCTGGTGGGTGGGTGCTGCTGCAGAACTGCCATTTGGCGCTCGACTTTCTTGCTGAGCTGCAGGCCTCGATCCTCGACTGCGAAGCCCCACACGAGTCATTCCGCCTCTGGATCACGACTGAAGAGAACCCGGAGTTTCCGATCAACTTTTTGCAGTGCTCGATCAAGTTCACGAACGAGCCACCGCAAGGTCTCAAGGCTGGCATCAAGAAAACGTTCACTGGCGTTACACAGGAGATGCTCGACATCACCAACGCTACCCAGTGGAAGCCGATGCTGTTCGGTGTCGCCTTCATGCACTCAGTGGTGCAGGAGCGCCGCAAATTTGGCCCACTTGGCTGGAACATCCCGTATGAATTCAATGCCGGCGACCTGGCAGCATCGATTCAGATGGTTCAGAACCACATCGATGACATGGACCCTAAGAAGGGCGTCATCTGGGAAGCTGTGTGTTATCACTTGGGCGAAGTGCAGTACGGTGGGCGCGTCACAGATGACCGTGACAAGCGCCTCCTCAACACGTTTGCCACCAACTGGTTCAACGACGACATCCTGAAGCCCAAAATGGAGTTCTTCAAAGGATACGACATGGCCAACTTTGGGAAAATCCAGCAGTACTTTGACTTCATTGAGTCCATGCCGGACACTGACAAACCTGGCGTCTTCGGCCTCCACAACAACGCCGACATTTCTGAGCAGACCCTGACTGCGCAGCAAACGCTGGGCACAATTGTCGACATTCAGCCCAAGGAAAGTGGCGGCGGAGCAGGCGGGGAAACGCGCGAAGACACTGTCACGCGCATGTGCAATGAGTTCCTTGAGAAACTCCCGGATGATTTCATCAACCACGAGGTTGTCGAGCGCCTCAAGAAGATGGGCATCACGGCCCCGCTGAACATCTTTCTGCGCCAGGAAGTCGTCTTGATGCAGAAGGTCATGACTGAAGTCCGTGGCTCACTGCAGCAGCTTATTCTCGCTATTGACGGCACCATCATCATGTCCGACAAGCTACGCGACTGCTTTGACAACATGTTCGACGCTCGTGTCCCAACCTCGTGGTTGGAAATCTCGTGGAACTCGGCCACGCTAGGTTTCTGGTTCACAGAGCTCCTCCTCCGCCAGGCCCAGTTCTACACGTGGGTGTTTGACGGTCGCCCTCTTTGCTTTTGGATGACGGGTTTCTTCAACCCGAACGGTTTCATCACGGCGATGCGGCAGGAGGTGACTCGCGCCCACAAGGGCTGGGCTCTGGACACAGTCGTCTGCGCCAACGAGGTCACCAAGACGCAGACCAAGGAGGAAGTGAAGGAGTCGCCAAAGGAGGGTGTTCTGATCTACGGCTTGTTCCTCGACGGCGCTGGCTGGAACAGAAGTGACTGCCGACTGACGGAGCAGCACCCGAAGGTCCTTTACATTGGGCTTCCCGTACTGCACATGTTCGCCATCAACTCGACCGGCGGCCGCGACACGCGGCAGTATTCGTGCCCAATCTACCGCAAGCCCCGCCGTACCGACCGGGAATACATCTGTATGGTTGACCTTAGGACAAACACCAACCCGGACCACTGGACCCTGCGTGGCTGCGCTCTTTTGTGCGACATCCGATAAATCGCCTTGATTAGTCACCGCGTGGTGCGTTCGTGTTTTACGCTATTTATGAATCATATACCAGCATCATCAGTAAGCACAGAAGCTTGTTCCCACTTCGACGTGGTTCCTTTAGTCTAACGGCGC
>Ga0115102_10369065_pt1 | contig 14503 bp, 15 predicted proteins | sample MBTome_5_FD_89644 | JGI IMG/M metagenome (GOLD analysis project Ga0115102, IMG submission 89644) | Marine eukaryotic communities from Pacific Ocean to study complex ecological interactions - MBTS_5May14_M2_3um Metatranscriptome... | ecosystem: Environmental > Aquatic > Marine > Oceanic | place... | reverse complement strand
GTAGACTTCGGTGTAGTCTATGGTATGCGTACCGTAGAAGAACAAGAAAAGCTTGTTGCTGCAGGAAAGTCTCAAACAATGAAATCAAAACACCTAGAAGGTCGTGCAGTAGATCTTATGGCGTATGTAGATGGTAAAGGATGTTGGGAACTCAACGTCTATGATGACCTCTGTGACGCTATGAAGGCAGCTGCAAGAGAGCTAGGCGTGGCAATTAAGTGGGGTGCCGCTTGGTCAGAAGGTGATATTCGAGACTATCCAGGATCCTCTGAGGATGCCATGATGGCCTATATCGACTTAAGACGTTCACAAAAACGTAGACCATTTATAGACGGGCCTCACTTTGAACTTATTTAAGGTGAGCAAAATGGCGCATACTGTAATTGATGACTGGAAGATTATCCCTAGATTAATGATGTTAGCAGTAACAGTTTTAACATATCAGGCAGTACATTGGTTTATGTCTTTACCTGACCCTAGCGTATCTCAAAGTGGGCTTGTCAGCGTCTGTATGGGCGCTCTTACAGGTTGCTTTGGTATTTGGATGGGTAAAGAGTCTAAGACCAGTGTAACTAATACAGGTTCAACGTCTAAAGTAGAGTATGAGGTAAGCCGATGATACAAGCGTTAATTGGTCCAATTGCCGAATTAGCTGGTGGTTGGCTTAAAGGTAAAGCAAGCGCACAGGCTGCGTCTGCTAATCTAAAATTAGTCGAAGCCGAAGCCAAAGCTACTATAATGAAGTCTGCCGCTACCTCTGAAGCCGAATGGGAAAGAGTTATGGCAGAAGGCTCAAGAGACAGCTGGAAAGACGAGTGGTTAACTTTGCTTTTCTCTGTTCCTTTGATTTTAGCTTTCTTTGGTGATTGGGGTAGAGTTATTGTGGAGCAAGGCTTTTTAGCCCTTGAAGTAATGCCAACTTGGTATCAATACACCCTTGGTGTGATTGTAAGTGCCAGCTTTGGTGTTCGATCTGCTTCGAAGTTTTTTGGTAAGAAATAATAATTTAATCTAGCATACTTGCGGATGAAAGGAAAATAAATGTTTGTAGCAATCTTATTAGTCTGCAATATGGAAACAAACTCATGTGAGGTTAGTAGCCATAGGCATCCTCTAAAAACTGAGGAAGCCTGTTACTATCAGCTTGGAATTGGCATGAATTATTTTGAAGATAAGGGTTATGAAGTCCCTGTATATAGGTGCTTCCAGCTAATCGAAGATTATGAAAAGACATAAGTGGTGTATAAAAATAAATACGGACCCCTTATGATATAGAATCGGGACAGACTCTCAAGTCTGACAGTCCCTTAAGGTGGGGTGGGTCATAGAACTCACCCTGCTGCTTAATTTTATATTAATTAAAATAGGGTCCCCTTATGACCCCGGGGGCCTTCCCTGTGTATCTATAAATATATTTAAGGATAGTATTATTGGATATCTTTTAATATATTAATACTACAACAACAACATAAAGGGCTTATAGCCTATTAACCAAATTAATGAGGTAATAATATGGCTCTAGTTAAAACAGCAGCTAATACTTTTAAGCGAGGAGTAGAAACTCCAAGTGCTTCTTATATGTCTATGAAGCCTCTTTGGAAGAAGGCTCGTGCTGTACTACAAGGTGAAGCTCATTCTAAAGCTCATGATGAATATGTTGAAAGAGATTATTCTAATCTTTTACTACCTTTCTCCCCTAGTATGACACAACAACAATATGACTTTTATAAGTCTGAGGCAGAATTACCCGGGCTTACTACTCAATATGCTCGTGTTCTAATTTCCGCCCTCTTACGTAAACAATCACAGTTAACACTCCCAGAAGAACTTGGTGAAGGTGCTTATAACTGGATTACAAAAGATATGACTCTTGATGGCGCATCTTTATTTAACTTTTTAGACTCAGCTATTTGGGAAGAGTTACAAACCTCTCGTGCTTGGGTTTACATTGACAGACCTACAGTGTCAGATAACGAATTAGAGATGATGACGCCTGAAGAGCGTATGACCATTTCCCCGTATCCTGTTTTGATTAAAGCTGAAAATGTTATCAACGTACAAGTTAAGACTCATCCTGTAACTCGAATTAAAACCCTTACTCGTTGGGTAACTCGCTACATTACTGAAGAGTATGATAACGATAATCCTTGGCACCCTAACTATATTGATACTGTTTGTGATCACTATTTGGATCAAGAGGGCATGTTAGTATTAGATTACTACCGTAAAGAGTCTGGTTCTCATCAAGTAAGCGCTATTAATGGTGTCATTGAACAAGAGTATGAGGACTCTGCGGACGGAGGTTTTGCACTGTACGACACGGTCTATCCTATGAAGTTTGGTCAGCGCCTAACTCGTATTCCCGCCTTTCCTCTCAACGGTCAAATAGAACCTATTGAGCCGGTGCTTATGCCTCTTATTGACAGAGAAGTCTCACTATACAACAAAGTATCTCGCCGTAACCACCTACTATACGGGGCAGCAACTTATACACCAGTTGTACAGTCTGATATGACTGATGAGGAATTCGAAGAATTGGTTGGAGCTGGTCTCGGAACATGGTTACGTGTTCGTAAAGACGAGTCCATTACAGTCTTAGAAACCCCCACGGGTGCTCTGGCTGACATGGATCGTGCTATCGATGCAACTGTTGCTGAAATGGCGAAGATGGGTATTCGCATGTTATCTCCTGAACAAGCAGCTTCAGGCGTAGCCCTAGAAATACGTAACGCTTCACAAACAGCCCAGCTGGGTACTATGAACGCTAAGATCTCCGGCAGTATGCAAGAGATACTAGCCTTTATGATTAACTGGAAGTATGACACCGACTACACTGGTAACGATATACAATTCCAGCTTTCGTCTGACTTTGCTGCCACTGTTGGCGGAGAAGGTGCGATGCGCCTTGTTTCAGAATGGTACCAAAGTGGTATTATTTCTCGTGAAACTTGGGTTAACATTGCGAAATACAATGACTTCCTCCCTGCGGACTATAACGATGAAGAAGCAATAGAGGCTATTCAGACTGATCCGCTAGTCAATCAAACTCCTGATGAGCAGATTGAATTAGAAGAAGAATAACTACTAAGGTCTCCCCTTCGGGGGAGGCCCTTCACTATCCACGAATTATAGTAATGGAGAGACTGATGTCTATTAACGAAAAAATTTTTGATAGGGTTGTTGACCATGCTGGTGACGTCCGACTATACGAGAATGGGGTGCAAAAGGGAAACCGAACTATTCTCAAAAAACATAGAAATAACTTAAGAAGCCTTCTAAAAGGGGATATTAGAGCTGATGTAAAACCTGAAGTAACACGCTTTACAAAAGAACTCCAGTCTCATAATAGTAAGAGTCTGTCTGAGTTCTCCAACTCACAGAAGGTCTTTCATAGAAATAATCTTGATGCCGAGATTAGGAAATTTTACAGAACACAGAAAACTACAACTACTGCCCTATTGTCTGAGATTACTGGACCACAAATCAAGGGCATAAGCACACTAACTGGCAATATGAAAAATATTGGCTCTGGTGAGCTAGTGCGAATACAGTCTAAAGTCAAGGCGGGTCTTGCCAAAGGGCTTACTCCAGATGTAATTATCCAAGATGTTATGAAAACAACTAAGATAACAGAGCATCAAGCAAGAACACTGACAAGAACCTCTATAACAAGCACTCAAACTAATGCTATAAACCAAGTAATGAAGGCCAATGAGGAAGTCCTTGAGGGATACATGTTTACCGCTATTCTTGATGGTCGGACAAGTCCTATCTGCGCACACCATAATGGTCAAGTCTATAAGGTCGATGACAAGAGATTTCAACCTCCGCTACATTGGAACTGCCGCTCTACTATGGTGCCAGTAGTAAAGTCTAAGGATGACTTAAGGCAAATAAAGTCTAAAAATATTAAGAGCCGTAATCTCGACAAGATGCAAAGCGCAGACTTGACAGGTACGCCCTCTAAGGTTAAAACCTATAGTGACTGGCTTCGTAGACAGCACACCGACACCCAAGCTAAAATGCTTGGTGGTGAAAGACAGGCCTCCTTGTTCCAGCGTGGACTACTTAAGGCTAATGAGTTTATTTCTCCAGAAGGTAAAGCCCTAAGTATCCGGGGGCTAATGCGCCGTGCTAATACAACAGTTAGACGCCCTACAGCCACCAACGTTTCTAACACTACACTTAGGTTTAATACACCAGATCAGCTAATGTCTTCTAAGACAAATACAGCCGCTCTTAGAGATTTCTTTAAGGGGGACGCTGCAGAGAATGCCCAATCCTTGTCCTTAGTAGACTACAAGGGTAACTCACTAGCTCAAAAACAAGGCTCTAGACGCTATTTTAAGACAGACCGCAATGGTTCTGCCTTTAGTTCTGATGGTACTGATTACAACTCTGGTCCCTACAAGCATCTACAAGCGCCAGATCCAGATTTTCTACAAGAGAGATTAGCTATGCTATCTTATGAAAGGTATGGCCTTTCCTCTGCTCAACAATCGTATATTACTCGTTTTGTAAACGATCTAGATAGAGACCTTTCCGTAAATCAACGGGCAGCAGTGACCGATGTTATGCGTCAGACTTTTTCCCGTGCTAATAAGACAGGGGAAGAATGGGGCCAACCTGTCTCAGTGTTTCGTAAGTTTATGTTAAATGCTGTACAGGACAACGGTACATCTTTATTTAATCGTTCTGTTGAACGTGCTAGAATGTTTGGCCCAGTTGGAGCTAGACTCAAGAATGACCCTGAAGTATTCATTATGAATAAAAAGTTTTCAATCTCTGAAATAGTTGATAGCCAAATTGCGGATAATCGCTATATCGAGACCTTTCGGGGTAAAGCTGGGGCTAAACTCGCCAGACGAGCTTTCTATAATAGAACAGCACCAATCTCTGCGTATACTCAACCTATTATTCGGAGATATCCATCACTTAAGAAGGCTAAACAAGCGCTTCTAGATAAGATTCCAGGTTATAAGCAGTGGAAAGCAATCAATAAGTTTTTAGACCGTGGACCTAGTGACTCTTGGATTACTCGCCAAATAGCGAAATATCGAGGAACTGCTCGTGAAATACTTGATGGTGAGTTTCTATTTGCTAGAGATCGTAAGAAGGCCATAGCTACTCTAAACGACAGAACAACTAAGGCTCTCTCTAAATCTTTCGAGGCAATTGCTGCAGCTGACGGAGCAGATTATGATCAGCTAGCAATTAAGATTGGTCAGCTATTCGATGATGAGCTGGGTAATTTAAATCCATTTCGCTCTAAAACTCTTAAGGAGTTTCACAAAGATGGTTCTCGTATTTTAGAAAGCTTAGAAAAGCAAAAGATTATACGAACAGATGTCTTTAGAGACTCTGGTACTTCTGCCCCTATTGACTTAATTACAGGGCGACCCGCTGCTGACAAAAGTCTTCGTGGAACCTCTGTGTTTAAACAGATTCAAATTATTGATGGTGACTTAAGACAACTTCAACTGGCTAATGCTAAGTCTCGAACTGCTAGACGATTTGGTGTCTACAAAGATCGAGACAAGGTATATGCTCGGGCCGGAGAAAAAGAGTACTATGATGCAAGGGGCCGCAAAACTCAAATGCCTGTTGTATCTGAAAAGGTATACCCTGACTACGATCCAAAACAAATAGATCGTGACATGGCTCGTATGTTAAATCACGCCAACTCTGTTAAGTATCAAGTTGATAATGACTTCTTTGACTTTGCTGAGGAAGTTATCTACTTTAAGGCTAAACGCACTGGTGATGCTAAATTACTTGAGCAAAATGAATGGAAGAAGTTATTTATAGATGCTAGAGGTAATGATGGTCGTGGGGTACTTGCTACTGCCAAATTCCATAGACAAAGAAATCAAGGTTTCTCAGTTGACGCTTCAATCGATTTCCGTGGGCGTGTTTATCACCGTGGGCTATTAACCCCTACTAAAGGTGAAACAGTACGTCCATTCCTAAACACTGCCAAGGGTGTATCTGTTACACCAGATGCCATAGAAGAGCTTATGACACAAATCGGCGCTGCTACAGGTAAGGCTACTGAGGTACTTACTGTACAGGGGCGGTTAAGAGCTTTTAAAGATATTGAACAAGATCTTCTAGAACTTGGAAGCTATATGCTAGACAAGAAGTCACAACGTGCTGGTCAGGTAAGAAAGTTTATTGCTAAGACTCACCAAATGGGGCTTGATGATGAGCACATTGGCAAAGTATCTAGGCTTGCCCTAGAATACACTCGTATATACCGCCATATGGATGGTAAAATGTTCACGAACAAGTCTAACTGGAGTCCTGCTGATATCAAAAAGCTATCACAGTACAAAACCAAAATGATGATTGAGAACGATGCGAGTTCGTCCGGCGCTCAGATTATTGCTCTGTCTACTCGGGACAAGGCGGCTGCTAACTTATCTAATGTCGTTCAGACTAAAGAGAAGCAAAGACTCTACGATGAGATTGCTAAGTTAACCGTTAACGATCCTGAATTTCTTGCTATACCTGAACTACAAGACTTAGACCTAGACTGGTCTGACTTGATGAAGGCGGCTAAGAATCAGAATATGGTTACTTTTTATGGTGCGGGTGACGCTACCAAGTCTGCTAATGTTGCCAATGCGTTTGCCAAAGTTCTTGCTAAAAAGGGTAAGGTAACTATTGACTCTAAAGAAGTAGATAAGTTTAAAAAGGCCATAGATGCTAAGATTAGCTTCGAAATGGATAGAAAGAATTGGACACGCATAGACGAACTGCGTGATATCAAAAGAGATGTGGTTTTGGCCTCTAAACAAGGCAAACCTATTACCGAATCCCTACATGACATTGCTAAGGCAGAGTTTAGGGATGGTATAAAGAGTTCAGAAGACATGCACACATTTTTATATAAACTTCGAGATGAGACAGGAGACCTTGTAGGTACTCGTGTTTTTGAGAAGATATCTAAGATTATGTCAGGTCATCTAGAAAAAGAAGTTCCTGTAACGGGTAAGTTCATCAAGTTCTGGAAAGATGTTGCGAAAGATTATGTTCGTGAATCTGAGTCAGTTGACATCCCTTGGGTGACATTTGACGGTAAGAAGATGATGCAACGCTACCGCGTTAAAGAACAAGTAAGAATAGACTTTACAGATCCGATAACTGGGCAGAAAGTTTATAACATATACGAAGCACCCTCCCGGGACGGGAGGCTAATGTCAGAACAGTCTATACAAGATTCTGCAATTGGTTTGGGTGTTAACGGCAATCATAGTAATGATGCTGTACTTGTAAGAAGATTCCACCTTTGGGGCAGAGAGAATAAAGTAGACACTGGAACTATCCACGATGCTTTCTTTACAAACTTGGGTGACGCAGTTCCTGCGAAGAGTGCCTTACGTCAGTTGTATGCAGATGCACTGAAACAAGGTACTATTGATAAGACTCTCAAAGCGATGAGACAGTCTGGTATGTCGAGAGAGACATATCGCAAATACCTACAACGAGCTAAAGACGATGGACTTCTGCAGTCTGGACCTGATGCTCTATCATACGATGATATTCTAGCTCCTATTGAGGACGGGAATGATTGGTATGGTATTGGCCCATAATATTTGTAATAGCTATGGCCTAACGAATAAACCGTGTCTGTGACACAAAATTAAATATATAACCCTAGCTGTGCTAGAGAGGATAAATCATGAGTGAAGAAAATAACGTAGAAAACGAAGAAGTAGTAGAAGCTCCCGTAGAGGAAACTGCTGCTGAAAAGGTAGAAACCCCTGAACCTCAAAAGAATGACATCGAGGCTATTGTTGAAGAACGTCTAGCCAAAATGAAATCTAATATGGACCGGATGGCCTCAGAGCGAGATGAAGCTCTCAAACTAAAGGCTGATCTAGAGGCAAAAGCAAAAGAAGACACCATCTCCCGTATGAAGGAAGAAGGTAAACTTCAAGAAGCCCTAGAGATGGAACTCGCAGACGCTCGTGCTAAGTTAGCATCGTTTGAAGAGCAGAATACAAAACTGTCTCGTGATAACGTGTTAAATCAAGTATTGGCAGGTATGGAATTCCGCAATGAAAAATCCCGTGACATGGCTCGCCGAGAAATTGTTGAGCAGTTGGTCCAAAATGAAGAAGGGGCGTGGGTACACTCTACAGGTTCAGATATTCGTGACTATGTTGAAGCTTATGCTAAGTCCGAAGATAACTCATTCCTGTTCCGTGTTAAATCTAACTCGGGCGCAGGTACAGGCAATCCGGCAGGAGCGCCTTCAACAGATGTAGCAAAGTCCATCGGACAAATGACTACTCAAGAAATTCTAGCTCTTGCCGCAAAAGGTAAACTAGGTAACTTTAACCTATAAATTAATTACTATACTATTATAGCATTTTAAAGGAATAACTACAATGGCTATTACAAATACAGACTTCCAGAATATCGCTCTGGCAATCTCCGCCTACTCAGATGAGGCATACACAACTGCCAAGAAGTTGAACGGCACAGGCATCGTTGCTGCTGACCAGCGTATCGACCTTTCTGGTGAATCTTTCATTGGTCAATTCCGTTGGTACAAGCCGCTTTCAGCAACAGTAAACGTTGCTTCCTTGTCTTCTGCTACAGACGGTACATACACAGGTATGTCTACAGACGTTGCTGATTTTGTTAAGACTGTTCGTACCTTTGGTGCAGAACAAGTTAACATGCAAGAAGTAGTTTCTAAAGCTGATGGTCTTGCTAAGATTGCTCGCGACTTCGCTGAAGTACGTGCGCAAGACGAACATGATGCTCTTTTGAGCGTTCTCAAAGGTGTTGCTGCTCACGAAGTTAGCCTCGGCACAACCTCCGGTATTGTAGACTTTGACACAGACGCTGACGCCTCCGGTGTTGGTTCTTTTGTTGACGTAAACGCAGCTGGTCTTCACGGTGCCGCTGCAACTGGTGCAGGTGACGCACGTAAACTCTTTGACTCCACTGCAATGGGTGCTGCCCGTGGTGAGCGTTTGTTCCGTTCTATCGGTGCTGCATTTAAAGACTACGAACCAGATTTCATGTACATGGTTACTTCCCCCGAAGTTATGGCTGAAATGCGTGCTGCTAACTTGGTTGACGAAACAACTGTTACTGAAGGTAACATTGAGTTCACAACAATCTTCGGCGGTAAATTCCGCTTGATCATGACTCGTGCAAACCAAGGTAACTTGGGCGCTGAAGCTGAAGTAAATGCTGTCTCCACAAAGACAACCTTTATCATCAAGCCGGGTTCTGTAGCTTCTGCTGCTATGCCAATCCCAACACCTGTTGAAGTTGACCGCGCAGCGGCTTCTTACATGGGCGGCGGCTCTACCAATGTATGGTATCGCTGGGGCTACGCAATGCACCCAATGGGTTATGACTGGGCTGGCGCAACTACTGCCTTCTCAACTAACACAACCATGGGCGCTGCAGCTTCGTACGCACGTAAAATGGACGCACTAAACCTGGGCATCTTGCCTATCTTCCACGCTTAATTTAAAAGGAGGAACTAATGGCTCTGGTTCTTAATACAAACAGTTACGTAGGAACAGCAGATGCTGACAGCTACTTTGAAACTCGTATTGACAGTGCTGAATGGACTGAAGCTACTGACGAAATCAAGGAACAGGCACTGGTCACAGCTACTAAGCTGATTGATGACCATGCTTGGATTGGTTCTGCTGTTAGTTCCTCCCAGGCTTTGGCTTGGCCTCGTAAGAACGCTATATATAATGATGACCGCCTTGGTCTTCAGATTACCGTAGCAGAAAACGAGATACCAAGTCGTGTTAAAACAGCAGTATATGAACAGGCATTACACCTATTAAACAATGAAGACCTTTTGGCAGGTACTACTCAAACCCTTGAGAGTATTAGCGTTGGTTCAATCAGTTTATCAGATAGTAATAGTGATGTTACTCGTACTTCTATCAAACCCTCAGTAGTTATGAAACCAATCAGACCCTTAATTAGACGCGGAAGCGCATCTTCAGGGGCTGGCTGGTGGAGGGCTAACTAATGTCCTTATCGGCTAAACTAAATGCGGCAGTAAATAAAGCTTTTACTGCTGTTGGTGATTTGGCTGTCACGGCAACATTATCTTCTCGCAGCGTATCTTCTTATGACTTTGCATCAAGAGGTGTAGTTTCTACATCCTCAACTTCTACCGTTAAGGTAATAATTCAATCTATACAAAAACCTTCTGGAGATGGATTTAGTGTTACTGCACTAATGAAATCTGGTCCTGACCTTTCTGGTTACGACACCCTTACTGTTGGCACCGATATTTACAGTATCACAGATTATTCTGATGATAATTTTGTAATAACCGCTATCCTCATTAGGGAGAAGGCATAATGTATGATGATTTATTAGCTGACATTGAAGGAGTTTTTGCTAATGCTGTTTGGACCTCTAACACTATTCCTACCTTCCCGGATAACTATCAGGGTACTATCGGTAGTAATATTTCAGAATATGTCCGACTTAATGTTATGCCAAGCAATAGTGACGCCTTTAACTACGAGAGAGAAAGTAAAGTTAGCGGTTTAATCGCCGTTAAGATATTTGTGGCGGCAGGTGAGGGGCAGGGTAGAACTTTGTCAATCGCTGATCTGTTAGATATTTCTTTACAAAATAAAACACTGCCTAATGGCACAAGCCTTGGAACATCTTACTTAAACGTGGAGGGGCTAGACCCTTCAAATAAGTCACTTTATAGTGCATCTTATATAATTCCATTTACCAAATACGGAGAATAACAAATGGCACACATTTCATCATTAGGTGCTGGTATTTTCACATACCTCGACATCTTTACGGGATCTATTCCTGCTGGTACAGATACGGCTGCTGAATACGCAGCAATCTTTGCTAGCGGCACAGCTGGGACAGACGTAAAACGCATGCCTTCTGTGCGGGAATTCCCATCTATCGGTACACCTGCAAACATCGTAAACGTTCCTGTTTACGGTCAAAAGACATCTTCACAGGTGCAAGGTCAGGCTGATGCGCCTAGCCTTGAAATCACAGTAAACTACGTTGCGGAAGACATGACAGCCTTCCACGCTCTAATTGACGGGGATCCAAAAGTATTCCGCTTCATGATGTGCGCAACACCAGTGACTGAAGCCGAGGCTACAGGTCAAGCAACCCTTGCAATTGACAACACTGAGTTTTACTTCACAGGTAAGGTAGAAGCTATCTTGGTTAACCCTGCGTTGACCGATGCTACTACTGCAACCATTACTTTGTCAGCTCAAACTGACTTTGTTGGCCCAGCAACTCTTGCTGCAGCTTAAACTAAATAAGGGGGGTTCCTTCGGGAACCTCCTGACCTTAAGGAAACATTACAATGGATAAACCCTTTAGTAAGTCATTCGTAATGCGTACTACCTTTCGCCATATGCGGCGTAGTGTTGATATTAGTATTAGAAAAAGTTTTGAACGGTTCCAAGACTTTGACCAAAATTCAAAAGTTGGTCAAGAGATCATGGAAACTCTATCTATATTGCACACAGTACGTAAAATGCTTGACGACTTTCAAGCCGAAAATTCAGAAATATTTACAGATAAAGATAAGCTAGGATAAAATCAATGAAACATCTTGTTGGGAAATTATTAACAGAAAAAGTAACTTTTATGGGTGACGAAGTAGAAGTTAAAAAGTTGACTGTTGGTCAAGTTATGAACTTGCAAAAAGTTATTGACAAAGCCGCAAACTCTAAAGACGATCAGGCACAACTTAAACTCCTTTGTGATATCATTAAAATTGCCGTTGTCGGGGCAGAAGAACTTACCGATGAAGATTTTAATACCTTTCCTGTTAAAGAACTTACAGGACTCTCAGAAAATATTATGCGGCTATCAGGCCTTGGTAGCACTGAGGGAAACTAACACAGTCCGAAGAGAATCTATATGAAATTGCTTTCATGCTCGGCATGCCTGTGTATCAAATAATGGCAGAAATGCCTCAATCTGAATTAATGGGTTGGGGAAATTACTTTAGACGTAGACCTTATGGTTGGCGAGAAGACCAACGTACTGCTGTGTTATTACAGGCACATGGGTACAAAGGGAAACCAGAAGATGTATTTTCAAGTCTTAAACAACTTAAAGAAGGTATCCCTGCTGAGATTAAGGCCCTACCTAAAGGTAAATTTCTAGAAATGATGCTGGAAGCCAAAGGGGGCGATGACTCTAATTGGAAACCCCCGTGGATGAGCAAATGACACAAATCTCTTTGGAAATTAGAAACTTTGAGCAAGAAATGAAAAGAATAGAAGATGAACTTCTTGCTCTTGGTAATATCGAAATCACCGCACTAATTAAGTACGGCACAGAACAACTAAAAGTGGTTACTCCTGTTGACACGGGTACAGCCCGTAAGGGTTGGCAATCAAAGATTGATTTAACTCGAAGAGGAAAGTTTCTTAGTGGTACTATATTCAATCAAGTAGAATATATTGATATATTGAATAGGGGACACTCACAACAAGCGCCTAGTTATTTTATTGAACAGACGCTATCAAGAATAGGTTTAATAACCCCTGTATAATATATGCCCCTGATGGTAGCTCGATATACGAGTCTTACTGTTAGGGGCATTTTTTTACAAGAAGGAGTACCACATGAGTGGTGTAGAGATTCGGGTACGTGCCAATGCAGCGCAAGCTCAACGAGAAATTAGAAAAACAGGAAATACTCTTAGGGGTCTAGAAACTCAAGCAGCTGAAATTACTAAGACATTTCGGCGTATGGCCATTGGTTTAACCGCTGTATTTGCTGGCGGGGGTATTACTAGAGGTATCAATAACGCCGCTGATGCTATGATTGGCCTTAATAACCGGGTCAAACTGGTTACTAAAGATGCCATAACAACACAAAAGACAGTTAAAGACCTTTTTGATATTGCTGCCCGTTCAGGGGGTAGTATTGATGCTGCTGCAGAAACTTTTAACCGCTTTGGCCTAGCTCTAAGGGGTTCTGGTAAGTCGGTTGATCAGCTACTCGTAGTAACAGAGGCCGTACAAAAGGCGGCTATTATCTCTGGTTCCGGGGCTGAGTCCGCCAAGGCTGCTATCATTCAGTTAGGCCAAGGCCTTGCCTCTGGTCAACTTCGTGGACAAGAACTTAACTCTGTACTTGAGCAAATGCCTCGACTAGCTGAGGCCATTGCCGAAGGTATGGATATACCCTTTGGTAAGCTAAGAGAAAACGCTGCCGAAGGTAAGATTACAGCGGAAGCAGTCTTTCAGGCGCTTATCGATGGTGCTATTAAGATTGACGAAGAGTTTGCGACACTACAGTTTACTACCGCTGATCTCGCAACAGTTATGAAGAATGAACTCACTAGGGCTATTTCCGAATTTGATAAGGTTACAGGCTTTAGCGAAGACTTTAAATCAGGTATACTACTACTCACCGGAGTGTTTAAGTTCCTAGGGGAAAACATTGAAAGATGGTCTCTACTAACTCAGCTTTCATTTCTAATTGTTGAGTCACAAGCCAAAGACTTTTTTCAAGGCTTGCTCGATTTATTTAGAGGCGATTTTGATGCGGAAGGGTTAGGTAGGAGGCTTGGAGAAAGTATTCGTACAGCTCTCTCAAATGCTAAAAACTTTGGTGTTCAGAAGGTAGAGTTGGCTCTTGACTTTTCTGTTAAGAAATATAATTTAATTAAGAGTATGTTTCCAGATGGCACTGCAGGAATTTATGGTACATTACTAGCTTTTAAAGATAATGTTGTCAAAATATTTAGAACTATGTGGAAGGCCATTGTCGGTGATTCTTGGTGGACGGGTATATTCGACCCTTCCCACGAAGAGGCTGGCAAGGCCTCTATTGGTAATGTTGCATCTTGGGGTAAACATTTAGATACAGCAAGAAACTATATTGCAGGTTGGGCCTTAGGCCTTACACAAGTATTCTCAGACTTAAGTTTTGAAGTGGCCGACAGCTGGCAGCTTCTAGTTAATGATATTGAGACAAAGGGGTTTTCTACTGTCGCCTCAGAAAGAATAGTAGCACCTCTTAAAGATGCTTTTGATAACGCTATTTACGAAATGTCTACTGCATACAATGTCTTTGCATTGTCACCTGCAGGGATGAAATTGAGTCTTCCTACTACAGCTGATTTAGAGGCGTCTTGGAATGACACCTTAGCTCGAATGACTACTTCATTTGATGCTATTATTGAAACTTTTAAAAACACTCCCATTGCAATCGGTGCAACAGTTGCCTTTGAAAGCATTACGGACAATTTGTCTGAAATTACTGCGGGAATTGAGGACTTCTTTTCTGAGAATAGTGCAGAACTTACTACTGCTATTTCTGTTGGAATGGCGGGTGCGCTTAACAAAGGTTTAAGAACTTCTTTAGTCCGTGCGGCAATTCCAGCGGGGATTTTAGCCGCCATTGGCGGTCTAGGTCAGAATCAAGACTTCCTTAATGCCGTAGGAAAAACAGCTAAGGCTTGGGGGGAAACCTTTAAAAATCTTAT
>Ga0115102_10068445_pt1 | contig 14791 bp, 25 predicted proteins | sample MBTome_5_FD_89644 | JGI IMG/M metagenome (GOLD analysis project Ga0115102, IMG submission 89644) | Marine eukaryotic communities from Pacific Ocean to study complex ecological interactions - MBTS_5May14_M2_3um Metatranscriptome... | ecosystem: Environmental > Aquatic > Marine > Oceanic | place... | reverse complement strand
TTGGTATTCGTGTAGTGCGTCCCACACAACGGCGAGGGCCCAACGGTTATCTACTAAGCAACTCATGCGTTTCTCCTAACTGTGGGTGTAACCATCGGGTTCAATGCCGAGCCACATGCCCGACCATTTAACGATGATGCAGTCCATGCCAATGCCGTGGGTGGCTGACTTTCTGAACTTTCGGTACGTCATTCCTTGGTTATCTTGTAACCACTTACGATGCAGCGATACGCGTTGGGGTCGAGTGATCATTGTTAAGTTGCTCCTGAATAATATTTCTAGCTGTAGCAAGAACCATCGCTATAACCATCGTTTTTTGAGACGGGTTGTTGAGTGAAGCGGTTATGAATTCCCCTAATTGTTTGAAATCTTCGTAACCACGTACAAAACCGGCTGGTTTTACAAACTGATCTAACTGATTAATTGTCTTTGGTTCTGGAAGGGGGTTTGGCGTGTGGGCCTGTTCGAGGGCGCTGACGCGATCTACTAATTCTTCTATGTAGGTGCTGTGTTCTGAATTGCTATACTCATCGATAACCATTTGGCGGCAGTTTTCGTCGACATAGTCAACTGTGGCGAATTCGTCTCTTAACTGAAGGTTAGTGATAACGTTCTCTACTAAATCATCTGTTGCCTCGTCTATCGCGTCGCGTATTAAGCATTCAGTGTGATCTTTGCCGATGAAATTTTCCGAATAGAGATAGTCTCTTATGGTGTCGTTTACAGCGCCTTCTAAATTACTCATAGTTTTTTCCTTGCTCAATGGAGCATTATTGGGTCGTCGTTGAAGTTAACGGTTTCTTCGAACACTCCTATTTGTAAAGAGTTCATAAGATCCACGTATGTAGCCAAGTTAATCAGAGACTCACGAGCTTCTGCTTGTCGTTCAGCATCTGCTTGCGGGTTTTCTATTACACTTATTAACTGCTGGATTTTTACAATCCACTTAGGCTCCATTGATAGGTGTTTAGTCATGAATTTAGATCCTTCAAATCGTAGTTTTCTAATGCTTTGTAACTAGGGCTGCTTGTCACTCGATAAGTGTCAAAGTCTTTTTCGCGCACGTAACGGTTCCATTTACCGGTTACGTGTTCCTTACTGTCTGTTGAATAGAAAATAAGCTGTCGACAGCCATGACCTACTTTCAAGCGCCAAAAGTTTTTGCTGACCTCTTCTATAACCATTTGTTACTCCTTTGGCGGACCAAATATTTCAGCTAACTGCGCAGCTTGAAGTTGTACTTTGTCCTGCATCTCGCGCTGCTGTTCGTGAATCTGATCGAATATTTCACCGCTGGATTCTGCCTTGACGCCGGCTTCTTTTAGCAAGCTTTCAGTGAACAAGTTCAGCTGCTCTATTATTTTGAGGTTAGTCATGCTGTCTCCTTGGCACGTAATGCCCCTGGTTTAAAGTGACCCCTGCCAAGTGATACTCGACAGGGGTCAATGGTTAACAAGCGATGGTGAACTTCTTGAGGTCGTCTACCGTGGCGGTCGCTGGCGCGACTGGGCGGTAAGTCTTGTCGAGCCACGACGCTTTCTGATGGAGGTCCATCTTTATGGCGTTGTCGATGTAGTACACAGGCGACTTCTGCCAGTTGAGGTGAGTCCACAAGTCTTTATGAATGGCGCGCCACATACCTGCGTTGGCTGACGCTTCTAACATGCGAGTCTGTAAGTTCTCGATGTACTCAGGCACTTCTTCGTAAGACTCAGTGACACGGCCTGTGGCTGAGCTGTACGTGGCTTTCGCGATAGCGCGTTTCGCGAGCATGTTGGTTGTGATGTTCGCAACCTGCTTCATGACCTCGAAGTGCATAGTGGACTCGATAGAATCGAGAATTGTGATGTACGCGTCGCGCACTGTGATGATTGACTCACCGTGGGTTGCGATGCCCATGCGGTTCATGGCGATATCGTCTTCGTCGGTGATTGCTGAGAAGTTGACGCACTCTTGAATGTGTACGTCTGTTGGTCGAAGGGCTTGGGCGTTGTTCTTGTTTGCCTTACCCCACAAGTTCTTGGTGTCGTCGTAGAAGTTGTCGAGGACAAACTTCGGGAAACCTAGATACTTGACGTTGTCACGGATACGAGCGCCTTCTGGATCGGCGATTGTATCTGGACGGTAGTGGTCGGGTTCGGTTTGACTGGGATTGACGAGCTCGGGACGATCCGCGTCAATGTTCTTGGGATAAACGTAAGGTGCTACTTTTGATGAATTAGCCATAATTATAAGTCTCTACATAGATTATTGATAAAATTTAAAGTGTTACTGCTTCGTATTGCTCCGTTTCTTGCATGAACAGCTCTTCAACGTAATCATCGAAGGTCTTTTCTTGCGCTTGCTCTTCTTCCATGTCGAATACCAAGTGCCAATGGTCGACGTGAAGGTTGATAATTTTGTTCATATTGGGTTCCTTTATCTTAGCCAATGAAATTATTAGTACAACTAATAAGATAGAACTATATAGAGACATATAGAACTAACTTATTAATTAATACCGACTGACGAGAGCCGGAGGATCGAGTTGTTACTCTGCAGGGCTGAGGTGGCAGAAGATGGTGTCAGCTTTGTAGGCATCTAGTTCAGCTTGGTACTTAACTGCGATGGTGTTGAGGAGTGTTTGATTACTTTCGGAGAGCAGGTGCCAATACAGAGTTATAGAAGAATCGCCGTCTGGGTCTAAGCGCTCGACGTTCTCAAATATGTCATCAGGGTCTTCCTGCAATGGGACAATGTCTGACCACAGCGTTATATACAGAGCGTCAGTTACGCCTTCCATGCACTCCGCCACTTGGTCGGCGCGCCAATATTTAAATAGATCATTTGGTTGTGGCATGTTGGGTCTCCTTATGGGGGAAATAATGGTCACCTGACACGAGTTCTGGTTCATCGACACTTGTTAAGTGATCAGCGTCAAGCATTGCTTGGGGAAGGTTATTGGCTACGCACCAATCGTTGTGGATCTCGATGATCTTGCGACCAAAGTCAGATGACGTGAGTTTAGTGTTCATGGTTAAGCTCCAAGTAAATGGGTGATAGACACGCCGGTATTAAATAGGAGCAACGACACGCCTATAATGATTAGTACTGCATCGTTGCGTTTTGCTGTCATACGTACTGAGATTTTGAATGCTTCCCAGTTTGAGCAGTTAGTTACTGCGGACTTTACTTCTTTGAAATCGGTGAACAGATTCATGGGTTACACCTCGGTGGTTAATTCGGACAGGGCTTCAGTGATATCTGACAGGTCACCAACGACAAAGGCCAAGAGGCCAAGTGCCCAGATGTCAGGGTTAGATTTGGCGTGCTGAAGTAGGTAATTAGCTCTCGCTTGTACCTTGTCAAAGGCTGATGTGGGTATTTTCTGTTGGAATGTACCCTTAACTTTTGAGAAATCATCGTAGATTGTCATGGTCTATATCCTTGTAGTTTGTAAGGTCTTGTGTGTCAGAAAAGGTCCGGTGTGTCAGGTTTTGGAAAATGTGTGCGGATTTGTGTGTCAAATGTTAGTAAACGCTATTCTTATAGTTATCATGGGTTTAACCCTCTTTTTCTTAAGTGTGTGTCAGTGTGCAGCTTTTTTTATAGAGTTCCCTAGAAAACGTTTTTTAAAAAAGGAATTACAAATTATTAAAACAAGGTTTCAAAAGTTGACACACCTGACACACATTTGGCTTTTTTGAGGGTAAGTTGTTGAGTGCTAAGGGAATAGTGTTCACTAACATTTGGCACACATTTTGGCACACGCGGGCCAAAAGCTGACACACCAGCGGTTTCTTGACACACATTGGTTAATAATTGACCATTTTGCACTGAATCGGTGCACTTTGACCCCTGCCCGTTGGCAATTGTCCATTGACACTTGTTCATGGTCATTTGTGCACGTTTACGGATGCACATTTACTTACCACTTTTTAAACGCCCCTCCTTGCGGAGGGGCTGGTGGTTAGAGTGAGAGTGAGAGTGCGATTGAAGTGCCGAGTGCGAATGAGAGGATGAGACAGGCGAACATGCAGAACCATTCGTTGTTGAGGAACTTGTTCACGAACCTGGTTAGGAAAGGCTCTTTGCGTAAGTGTGCAGGATGATAAATGGCTCTTGCTTTGCGGTTAATTTTGCGTTGATAAGTGTTCATGGTTAAGTGTCCTTAGAAGATGACGTTGAGCAGTAATTGAATTGGGAAAGCTAGGATGCAGGTGGCGAGGGCGAGTAAAACTCCAACGACAAAGCTGAGCAGCATAGGGTTGATGGTTAGCGCGGTGACGATGAATTTGGTCATGGTTAAGCGTCCTTGACGTGGATAGAGCTGAGTAAGTAGAAGGTGACGATGATGCCGCCGCCGATGAGTTCAGGAACTGTTAGGTAAGAGAGCTGTTCGATGATGAAAGAGATAGTGACCATGAGTGATCCTTAATAATTGATAAGTAATAAGAGTTAATACATAGAAACAACCGACTGTGAGCGAGGGACGAGCGAGCTTGGACAAGAGACAAGGGCCAATGGATACGTGATAAGGGATAAGGGTCAGGTGTTAAGGGTCTAGGGGTGTCAAAACAAGGTTCCAAGGGGTAAATCGGAAACAAGGTTCTGAAAACCGGATCGGGGGAGGGTAGGTGTCTGAGAGGCGAGGGGGGAGATAGTGTGTGAGTGAAATATAAAAATATTTTTTTAAAAAATTCCTATATAATTTGCGGTATTAGCATTACTAATATATAAGGCACCTCATGGATAAAACATTTCAGTGCCGATGTTGCCGTATATCGCTCCCAGAAAATGCATTCGAGATGCGCACTAACAAAAACGGTGCGCCCTACAGAGCCCAGAAGTGCAGAGAGTGTGTTGTTGCCCGCAAAAGACTCGCAAATAACGAAAAAATAGAGCGTTACTTCGCCAGGATCTGCTACAACCAACGTTATAACCACAAAAAACAGCGACGCGGTAAAAGCCCCGACGGTTTTTCTCTAACTACAGAAGATTTATTAGGACTTTGGGAACGCCAAGAAGGTAAGTGTGCTTACAGCGGCGTATTAATGACTAGCTACAGGGATGGCGTCAGTAGAATCGACCTAAACGCGTCACTTGACCGTCGAGATCCAAATTTGGGCTACACACTTGACAACGTACACTTGGTTTGTGACCGCGTAAACCTGATGAAGCACACTCTAGATGAAGATATGTTTTTCTGGTGGATTAAGAATATCACCGCCCATCAGCTTGCAAAGTAGTATTAGTAACGCTAATATATTGCTATGGATAATATAGAAGTGTTGTGCCTTGAGGGGCTTGAAGAAGCTTGTATAGGCTATCAAGTAGTCCAACGGGGGCAAACTCCTGTGCTGGTGTACGACTACGAGACGACAATTGATGTTTTGCGTGCCGGCGGGTAGGACGACGACGAAATTCAGCACTTCCTCAAGCGATTAATGTCGGCGGACTCTATTAATCCCCCGATATTCGTCAATATCAACACCGAAATAATGGACAGTATCTGGGGAGGGGACAGTTATCAATTCGACGACGACATTGGACAGCACACCCTCCACTGAGCAGCTCTCCTCGCGGTTGTCTTCGCCCGAGCAGATGCCAAAGACTGAATTTGACTCCCACCTGCCCTACATGGGGCTGCAAATAGGGTCACTTAGCGTTCAGCAAGAGAAACTTGTCCAGTTTATTTGTAGTGGGATGACTATTGCCGCAGCAGGGCGTGCCTCTGGGTATGCGACACCGTCAAATGCCTACGCTGCCGCCAAATTAGAGCCGGTAGCCCAAGCCATACAGTACTTTCGCGAGCAGATGCACGAAGAAGTGAAATTTGGCATTCAACAAGCGCACTCGATGTATATGAATGCCTATGTGGCCTCTGCTAATTCGACAGAGATGAAGAATACTGTCGACAGCATGGTTCGACTACATGGCCTCGCCAAAGAAAGTCAGAGTCAGCAGGTCAATATACAGATCAATGGGGCCAAGCAGCTCGAACGACTCAGCGATGATGAGTTGCTCAAGCTCGCCGGCAAAGGGACACAGTACCTAGAGCCTCAGACAAATGACAAATGAAGCACCTAAGAGTACTTGCGAGCGGTGTAAGAAGGTAGTTCCGTCTACTCTCATGGGTGCGGACAACTGGTGTGTGTACTGCCAAGCAGACAGACAGGACAGTTTACCCTCGCCAAAAGACCCCAGCACCGACGTACCACTTCCTAAGAGCACTGAAGAATTGGCCCGTGAAGAGTTGGCCCTGCGCATATTGACTCGGAAGCGGATGCTGCCATTCGTTGAGCGGTTCAACCCAGACTACCAAGCGGGTTGGGTGCATAAAGACATTTGTAAACGGCTTGAAAAATTCTCACAGGACGTGGTCGACAAAAAATCCCCACGGCTGATGTTGTTCATGCCCCCTCGGCACGGGAAATCGACACTTGCCTCAGTAGCGTTCCCCGCTTGGCACTTGGGGCGTAACCCCGAACACGAGTTTATCAGCTGTTCCTACTCCGGCTCGCTGGCGATGGGGTTCTCGCGGAAGGTGCGTAACTTGCTACGGGAGCCTTCGTACAAGAGCGCCTTTAAGACCCGCCTTGATCCTGATTCACAGAGCGCAGAAGCGTGGCTGACAACAGGCGGTGGCGGTTTCGTCGCGGCGGGTGTGGGCGGCGGTATTACTGGTAAAGGAGCACACGTACTTGTCATTGACGACCCTGTTAAAAACCGCGAAGACGCTGAGTCTCAGAATAATAGAGAGGCTAATTGGGATTGGTATACCTCCACTGCTTATACCCGCTTGGCTCCTGGCGGAGGTGTTTTGGTTATCCTCACACGCTGGCATGACGACGATCTCGCTGGTCGTCTCTTAAAAATGTCTACCGAGGGTGGCGACGACTGGGAGGTTGTCCGTTACCCCGCCATCGCTGAAGAGGACGAAGAGTTCCGCAGCGTCGGCGAGCCGTTACATCTTGAAAGATACGATGTTGCGTCGCTGAATAGGATACGTAAAGCGGTTGGCCCTCGAGATTGGTCGGCGCTGTATCAGCAGAATCCCGTGTCAGATGAGGGTGATTACTTTACCCGCGACATGATTAAGTACTTTGACCCCTCCGACGTAGATGAGGGTCAAATGAAGTACTACGCCGCGTGGGACTTAGCCATCGGTAAGAACGACAGGAATGACTATTCAGTCGGCATGGTTATCGGGATCGACGAGATGGACAAGATGTACGTCGTCGATGTAGTCCGAGGCAGGTTCGATGGGTTCGAGATTGTCGAGCGGATACTAGACTTATACGTTCAGTGGAAACCGTCAATCGTAGGAATAGAGAAAGGACACATCGAGATGGCCCTTGGCCCTTTCCTTGAGAAGCGCGTCCGTGAGCGCGGGTTGTACGAGATGTACATCAAAGACCTTAAGACCGGCCGCAGAGACAAAGAAGCCCGCGCCCGAGCCATACAAGGGCGGATGCAGCAGGGGATGGTTTACCTCCCCCGAGACGCTGTGTTTACGGGGCCCTTGGTCGCAGAACTACTTAGATTCCCTAACGGCGTACATGATGATCAGGTCGACGCACTCGCGTGGCTGGGTCTTATGATGGCTGAATTCTCAACTTACCAAACGCCCGTTGTTCACGTTCCCTCTTGGAGGGATAAGCTCGCCCATATTGTTAAGGGCGGTCCTAAAAACAAATCGGCGATGAGTGCATAGCCATGAAGACAGAAAAGCGATTGACCGCAGACAAAGAACATCAGATCGCCTCGGGGCAGTGGGACAGATATGTCCGAGCCCGAGACAATGGGCACCTCGACTACATTGAGATGGCTAAGAAGTGTGACTCCTACTACCGAGGCGACCAGTGGGCGGCAGAAGACATCGCAGCTCTAGACCAAGAAGGACGCCCCGCGCTGACTATTAACACGATCCTGCCGACGGTAAACACCGTCTTAGGAGAGCAGAGCTCACGCCGAGCAGATGTAAAGTTTAAGCCGCGAAAGGGTGGTGATGGTGACGTTGCTAACACGCTGACTAAGTTGTTCATGCAGATCTCGGACAACAACAAGATGGATTGGTTGGAGCAGCAGGTGTTCAGTGACGGGTTGATCTTAGACGGCCGTGGTTACTTTGATGTGCGCATAGACTTCAGTGACAGCACTGAGGGAGAGGTGCGTATTACTGCGAAGGACCCACTGGACATACTTATTGATCCAGACGCGAAAGAGTATGACTCCCGAACGTGGAACGAGGTCTTCGAGACAAAATGGATGACTCTTGACGAGATTGAAGAGTTATACGGTAAGGACAAAGCGAGCAAGCTGCAGTTCATCGCAGAAAACGGTAACAGTTTTGGTCGGGACTCGGTTGAGTATGAAGAGACCCGTTACGGGGACATAGACACCCGCGAAGATTTCTTAGGCGCACAGATTCCTGGGGAAGAAGAGTACCGAAACGTTAAAGCGCTGCGAGTAATTGAGCGGCAGCACCGGAAGTTGACTAAGTCTGACTTCTACGTTGACCCCACAACCGGTGACCAGAGGCGCGTGCCAGAAAACTGGAGTGACCGGAAGATTAAAGCGTTCTCTAAAGAGCACGGGTTGTCCGTAATTTCTAAAGTCATCAAGCAGGTACGTTGGACAGTGACCTGTGACAAGGTCGTGCTGCATGATGACTGGTCGCCATACGACGACTTCACAGTAGTCCCGTTCTTCTCTTACTTCCGCCGCGGGCGACCGTTTGGCATGGTAAGAAACCTGCTCTCGCCGCAGGAGCAACTGAACAAGATTGCCTCGCAAGAGCTGCACATCGTAAACACCACGGCAAACAGCGGGTGGATGGTAGAGAGTGGCTCTCTGGTAGGTATGACACCAGATGACCTCGAGGAGCACGGCGCTCAAACTGGTCTCGTTGTGGAGTATGCCCGTGGCACCAACCCGCCGACAAAAATACAACCGAACTCAATACCCACAGGTTTAGATCGCATTGGGCAGAAAGCTGCGGCGAACATCAAAGCTATATCGGGAATTAACGACTCAATGCTGGGTACTGACTCAGCTGAAGTGTCGGGTATCGCAATACAAGCGAAGCAGAACCGCGGCGCGGTAATGATTCAGGTGCCTTTGGATAACCTGAACAAAACGCGCCAGTTCCTCGCAGAAAAAATACTTAACCTGATACAGCGGTTCTATACCGAGCAGCGCATCATACAAATCACAAACGAAGACGACCCGCTCAAGCCGCGCGAGCCAATGGTTATCAATGAGATGACCCCCGAAGGCAGGATCGTCAACGACCTAACTATCGGCGAGTACGACGTGGTCATTGCGACAGCGCCTGCGCGCGACAGCTTCGATGAGATTCAGTTTGCCGAGGCGCTCAGCTTGCGCAGCGCAGGGGTCATGATCCCAGACGACGCCATTGTTGAGTACAGCCACCTCGCGCGTAAGGGAGAGCTGGCCAAACGAATCCGCACCGTCACAGGTGTCGAGCCGCCCAGTGAAGAACAAGCGCAGATGCAGCAGATCCATCACGAAATGGAGATGGAGCAGATTCAGCTCACTATTGAGAAATTACGAGCAGAGGTGCAGAAACTGCAGTCCGAAGCGGCCATCAACATGGCGAAAACTCAAGATGTGGCAGACGTTAATCCACAGCTTAAGGTCATGGAGCTCGAGAGCCAGATGCGCATGAAGGAGATGGAGCTAGATCTGAGAAGAGAGCTTGCTGATCTGACCAATACAACCCGACGCAGTAATCAAGAAACGTCGGCGGCTACCAGAATTGCCACAACGGCGATGCAACAAACTAACAAATCATTAAAACCTCAAGGATAAGTTATGGCTGATAAAGATGAAAATCTAGAGTTTGACAGGATGCCAGGATCGGATGATGGCGATCAGGTAGAAGACACACAGGTGGATCTTAACTTCGGTTTAGGGGCCACAGAGGAGTCAGAGCTCGATGACTCTGACGAAAAAAGCGATTTAGAAACTTTGGAGACTGAAGATGTACCGACTGCCGAAGAAACCAGCGAAGAAACCAGCGAAGACATCAACGACGAAGCCGAAGCCGGTGACGAGCCCGTCGCGCTCGAAGAAGCCGAAGCCGAGGACGTCGAGGATGTACTAGAGGAACCAAAGGCGAAGAAAAAAGGGCAGATGGTCCCTAAATCTCGCCTAGACGAGGTGTTGGCTAAGCAGAAGGCGCTGCAAAAGCAGCTTGACGAGCTGAAGCAGTCAAATCAACCCCCCGAGCCTGAGTTGCCTTCGTATGATTTTGAAGCGAAGGAACGTGAGTATCAGGAGCTTATCCTAGACGGAGAGCCAGAAAAAGCGGCAAAGGTTCGTAGCGATATTAGGGCGGCAGAACGAGAGGCGATGAGCCATGAGTTACGTCGAGAAGTCGAGCACACCGTTTCGAGAAATAACGAAGAAACAGCTCTCCAGCAGGCCGCGGCTTTGTTGGAAACAGAGTATCCCGTATTCGATCTAAACTCTGCCGACTACAACGAAGATTTCACCCAAGAGGTGATCGAGCTACGCGATGCCTTTATTGTCCAAGGGCTACGAGCCGTGGATGCATTATCGAAGGCGTCCAACTTTGTTATCAAGGCGCATGATATTGGCGCAGAGATCGATGACTCATCCGCCCTTGCCGCTAAGCAAGCGCCGAAGAAGGCTTTGGATGAGGTGGCTAAGAAGAGGGCAGAGGTGGCTAAGAAGCTAGACGCCGCTAAGAAGCAGCCGCCAGAACTTCCTGGAGAAAGCAGCAGCAGCCACGGCGAAAAGGCTTTGGATATAAGCACATTGTCTGAGGAAGAGTTTAATGCTCTGCCTGAAGCTACCCTGAGAAGGCTCAGGGGCGATATTTTTTAAAGGACTGATTATGAGAGCCAAAGACCCCAAGCTAGCCGCAGCAGGCGTTAGCGGATACAACAAACCCAAGAGAACGACGGGGCACGCGACTAAGTCTCATGTTGTTGTTGCGAAGAACTCTGCGGGAACGACAAGAACGATCAGGTTTGGCCAGCAAGGGGTCTCTGGGGCGGGCAAGAACCCGACTTCGGAGAAAGATAAAGCGAGGCGCAAATCTTATTATGCGCGCCATAATGCTCAAGACTCAAAGCCGGACATCCTAAGTGCCCGATATTGGAGCCATAAAGTAAAATGGTAGCTGAATTTGTTTGACATTTAATATTAGCAATACTAATATTAATGTATCATTCGCGTATCAGTGCGATAACTGATTGTGTCGTTCACATAAAAAACGTACCCCCGTCCGCACAGACGTTAAACGCGCCGAGACCGCCCTCGCTAAACCGCGTAACCCGTTAGTCTGTACGAAAAGGACGTTTTACAAGGCTATTTTAATTTAATGCAAATCAATGGAGGCCATCATGGCTTTAACAAATTTTGCTAGCCTGACTTCTGAGCAACTAACCGCGTGGAGTCGGGATTTTTGGCGTCAAGCTCGTAACATGAGCTTCATCAACCAGTTCGCAGGATCTGGTTCTAATGCAATGGTTCAGCGTATTACAGAGCTGACCCGTTCCGAAAAAGGCACCCGTGCTGTTATTACACTACTCGCAGACATGACTGGCGATGGTGTAACAGGTGACTTTACTCTAGAAGGCAACGAAGAGGCGCTCCGCGCTTACGATATCGTTGTTAACCTTGACCAGCTCCGTTTCGCTAACCGCATTGCCGGTCGTATGGCGGATCAGAAGTCGGTAGTTAACTTCCGTGAGACCTCACGCGACGCTCTGGCTTATGCTATGGCCGACCGTATGGACCAACTGGCGTTCCTGACATTATCAGGTATTGCATACGGTTCTAAGACTAACGGTGCCCTGCGCACTACTAGCGGTGTTTCTGGTCTTGAACTGGCCGATCTCGAGTACGCATCAGACGTCACAGCACCTACCGCTGCTCGTCATCTACGCGTTAGTGGGTCAGATATTACTACTGGCGACACCGCAGCGGTAACAGCAGCCGACAAGCTTGGTTACAAGCAGATTGTTGAGCTGAAGGCTTATGCTAAGGTTAACTATATCCGCGGTATTCGCGGTGCGGGCAACGAAGAGACATTCCATCTCTTTGTCACTCCACAGCAGATGGCCACGCTGAAACTCGATGCTGACTTCCTAGCAAACGTCCGTAATGCCGGCGTCCGCGGTACAAGCAACAGCTTGTTCTCTGGCTCTAGCAGCCTGATGGTTGACGGTGTTATGTGCCACGAGTTCCGCCACGTCTTCTCAACTGAAGGTGCGACTACTGGTACTTCTAGTAACGCAGGTGCCGCGGGCTACAAGTGGGGTGCTGATGCAGACGTTACAGGTGCTCGCGCCTTGTTCTGTGGAGCGCAATCTCTTGCAATGGCTGACATCGGTGCGCCGGAAATTGTCGAAGACACTTTCGATTACGGTAACCAGTCAGGCATCTCTATTGGCAAAATCTTCGGTCTGAAGAAGCCTAAGTTTAACAGCGACTACAACGGCGCTGTCGAAGACTTCGGTGTTATTTGCCTAGACACGGCTCAATAGGCTTTTCCCTGAGAGAGAGCATTGCCCCCCTTTAGCTAACGCTGAGGGGGGGACCTTTTTAAGGCCGGAAAATGAAAATTAAGTCTAGTTTCGATTTAAGAGTAGCTACGCTAAGTGGCGCGGTTGTATGCCTCCAAGCCGGAGTAGAGAGGGATGTTTCAGAGGCCATAGGAGCAATAGCTATTGGTATGGGCGCCGAGGCCATTGGCGTTTCAGTGCAGTCTACGCCTGAGCCAGTTGAGTTTGCCCCCGCTGCCCCCGATACAGAGCCCCTTTTTGAAGTTGTAGAAGCGATTGAAGAGTTAATCAATGTCGGATCGCCGGCGGACTTTAAGGCGAGCGGTGAACCCAAAGTCGCGTCTATCCACCGTGTAATGGGTAAGCAAGTCTCTAGTGAACTTAGAGAAGCAGCTTGGGAACAAGTGCTAAATGGCTGATAGCAGCTAAAAAATCATGAGTGTATCCGTTCAATCAATCGTTGATCGCGTTCAAATAACGCTCCAAGACACAACTGGCGTCAGATGGCCCGTGGCAAGTGAACTTGTCCTGTGGGTAAATGACGCGCAGCGAGAGATCGCGCTTTTTAAGCCCGACGCCTCTGCAAAGAATACGGCTGTAGAGCTTGTAACAGGCACTAAGCAGTCAATACCTAACGACGGTAACCGGCTGCTGCGCGTAGTTCGGAATATGTCTGCTGCAGTAGACGGTACTGGCGGTAGATCGGTAAGAATCGTCGATCGTGAAGTGCTCGATGCGCAGAGCCCAGATTGGCATGACCCAACGGTCACTGGGGATGCGGCGCATTCTGCTACGGTTAAGCACTATATCTACGACGACACTAACCCGATTAATTTCTATGTTTATCCTGGCGTTACTGGTTCTGCCTTTGTTGAAATTGTTTACTCGGCAAACCCAGTAGCTGTGACTCAGACCGACAACCTGGATATCCCTGATATCTACGGTAACGCGGTAGTCAATTACGTATTGTATTCGGCTTATATGAAAGACGCGGAGTACGCAGGTAATGGCCAACGAGCGTCAAACCACTATCAGCTGTTTATGTCGTCGATTACCGGCAAGTCGCAAATAGACGCGGTAACGAACCCTAATGTTGATTTGGCGGTGGCGGTTTAGGCGTAAACCTAACACTTTGAGGTGACCGCCGATGGCGACTTTCGAGTCTTTACTACCAGACGTTCTACCCAGTGTTCATGGCTGTTCAGATGCGATGGCCATTTCGGCCATTCGCTCTGCTGCTATTGACCTCTGTGCGAAATCAGAAATCTACCAGCAAGAACTCGACCCTGTCACAACGGTTGCGAAGATTTTCGAGTATGACCTTGAGCCCCCAAAAGGCACGGTTGTGGAGAAGGTTTTATGGGCGGTGTACAAGGGGGATAAGCTGGAGCCTATTAGCACGGCGCTTCTTGAAAAGCGTCAGCCGAATTGGCGAGACCCTTCGAAGTTTTCTACCCCCGAGTATTTTGTGCAACAGAGTCAAAGTACTTTTTGGCTGGCCCCTGTTCCCAACGCAACTATCGTCGAAAGCGTGATCCTTCGAGCGGTGTTAAAGCCGACGGTCTCGGCAACTACCCTTGATGATGCAATCCTAAACGACAACAAAGACGCCATAGTTAATGGTGCGCTTTTTAGGCTGTTGCGAACCCCCTCAAAAGATTGGACTGATTACTCTGCGGCGCAGATGTACGGAATTCTGTACAGAGAAGGCGTGGCCGAAGCTGAGAGCAAAGCGCGCTCAGGAAATACACCCATAGCAAGGACTGTGAAATATGGAGGCTACCACACTAGCCCGTTCCGCCGGCGACACACTCAGTATAGGTGATATACGAACTGAGTGGGGGTGGGTAAAGCCCGCGATAGAAGAGATTCTCGAGGCTAACCCGCACCTAACGTATATACCCGAAGATGTTTATGCGGAGGTGAAATCGGGGCACGCGGTATTGTGGATAGCAGACAAAGCGTTCGCAGTAACAACGAGCGAGACCGATCAGTTTTCAGGTGAAAAGACATTACTTGTGTGGGTGTGTTGGAGCCAACCGAATGGAACATCAGTTTTGTTTCGGCACCTTGAAGAATTGACTCAAGTTGCCGCGGGAAGTGGCTATTCGTGGATAGAAACAAGGACCCAAAACGCGCGTCTAGGTGAAGCACTGGGGCACTGGGATTGGGAGCTGGATCATATAGTTTACAGGCGATCATGTCATGTCTTCAAGACCAAAGCAGTCTGATTACCAAGCCTCTGATGC
>Ga0115102_10857573_pt1 | contig 14861 bp, 5 predicted proteins | sample MBTome_5_FD_89644 | JGI IMG/M metagenome (GOLD analysis project Ga0115102, IMG submission 89644) | Marine eukaryotic communities from Pacific Ocean to study complex ecological interactions - MBTS_5May14_M2_3um Metatranscriptome... | ecosystem: Environmental > Aquatic > Marine > Oceanic | place... | reverse complement strand
TTTATTAAGTTTTGAACAGGTTATATTCTTCGAACAACGGAACTCTGTATTTTTGTAGAATCAAGGGTGTGATGGCAAGGATAATAAATATGTTAAGTAGTACGAGTTTGAACGAGGGAACACATTAATTGAGCTTTCGTGTAGCTCTATCTGTACATATCGTTAAAGTGTCGACCGATGATTAATCTTCGAACTTCGGAAGTTCCAGCGCCGATCTCGTAGAGCTTGGCATCTCGAAGGAATCGACCAGTAGGGTAATCGTTGATGTATCCATTTCCTCCAAGGATTTGAATAGCATCGAGACAAACTTGAGTCGCTTTTTCAGCTGTGTAGAGAATGATTCCAGCGCAGTCGGCGTTGTTAAAGTGACCTTGATCGGCGGCTCGGGCAACCTGGTAAAGATACGATCGAGAGGCGCTCAAAGTTGTGTACATATCGGCAATCTTTCCCTGGAGAAGCTGGAACTCTCCAATAGGCTTTCCAAACTGTTTTCGCTCGTGTGCGTATGGAATGGCAACATCGCAAGCGGCCTGCATGAGACCGACAGGGCCGCCGGAGAGCACCAATCGCTCGAGGTTCAAGCCCGACATGAGAACATAGGCACCCTTTCCAATGCCTCCAAGAATATTGTCCTCGTGCACAGCTACGTTTTCAAAGACAAGCTCGCCAGTGGGGCTTCCGCGCATACCAAGCTTGTCAAGTCGCTGAGCGCAGGAGAATCCTTCAGCGTTACCGTCGACGATGAAGGCTGTGATGCCGCGAGCAGGCTTGCAGTCCTGATCAGTTCTTGCGTAAATGATCATCGTATCGGCTGTAGGTCCGTTGGTGATCCACATTTTAGTGCCATTCAAGATCCAGTGGTCGCCTTTCTTATCAGCTCTGATCTTCATTGACATGACATCTGACCCCGCTCCAGTTTCGGACATGGCAAGTGCGCCAATGTGCTCGCCAGAAATCAGCTTTGGGAGGTACTTTTCCTTTTGAGCAGCATTTCCATTTCGGACGATTTGGTTGATGCACAAATTCGAATGAGCTCCGTATGAAAGCGCGATTCCTCCCGCGATTCGGCTCATTTCTTCCATCACAAGAGTGTGCGCGAAGTAACCCATGTCAGTGCCGCCGTATTCTTCAGGCGAAGTGATTCCATGAAGTCCCATTTCACCGCACTGGAGCCAGAACTTTCGGAAATCCTTGAACACGTCAGTTCGGTCGGCTTCATCAGCATGTGGCTCGAGCTCAGCCTCGAAGAAGTTGCGGCACATGGTTCGCAGCTCGATTTGATCGTCAGTGAGGCCGAAAAGAGTGTCATCAATTGGAATGCCAGCAAGTCGACGAGCTGGAACAGCAGCTTTGGAAGCTACTTTGAAAACGTTTCTCAGCATTCTTATGCAAGAGGGTCAGAAACTAAGACAATAACTAATTAGCTTAATAGTTTTATTAGAATTAATCTCACATATTGAATATGTTTAGCAACGAAAATGACGACTTTGAACGAGAGGGTAGCAGAAGAAGACTACTTGGTATAGGTCAGTTATTCAAGAGTAGCGTGAAATAAAGGCATATGAGCGGAAAGCGATTAATTTTTCCTTACTTGCTTCATTTATTTTAAAGAGTTTTTGTTGAAGAAGAAATACTTGAGATAATAATTTATCGCATTATAGAACTTAAGTTCTATAATAACCTAAAGGTCTTTATGACAAAATTTTATGTTCATTTAATCATGAATCTCGAGAAAAGGCTGCGAATAATGAACATATGAAGATAGTACATATTTTTAGAGAATTCTATAATGGACAAGATAAGCATTACAGAAATGTAGAATTTTCAGGATAAACAATCAAAATATTATTTTATATTTTGACAAGAGGCTTTAAACAGGAGATTTTTACAGCTTTTTGTTGGTTCTTTTTTTAACAGCTGTAACGCAATTTTGTTTTTATTTTTATAGATAATTGCAAATTTCAATTAAATATGCGGTTGGTCATGCCATCCACTTTCGGGTTCAGAGGTTGCTTGAAATTGTCCAAATACGACGGAACACCGTTTCTGTAATCATATTCGTTAGTTTTCCAATCCAAGAACGCTCTGAAATCGACGTCCTTTTTCAGAATCCACTCGGCGAAATTGTCATTCGGTCCACAAAAGTTGGGAAGTTCTTTTCCTTTGATTTTGTCATCCTTCTTCCGGTCACTTTCTGGTTTTCGCCACTCGGGATACTCATGCTTCCATCGCTCAATTTGATCAGCTTCGATCCAGCCGGTAATATCTTTAGTCATGAACTGACAAGTCTGATTTCTTGCTTTCTCTGGCTTCACAATCGGCGCTGTAATCCACCCTGTAGACATATCCGGCTTCAGACATTCTTCTGTTATAACTTCTGCCGCGTGAGTAATTCTGTCAACAATCGCCTGGACCTTCTCAACGCCGATTTTTTTCACTTCTCTGTTGAGCTTATTTTTGTAGTAATCATAAAGGCGATAATCTGCCCAGTTGAACTGTCTGAGGCGTCGTTGGGAATCTGGAGTGATTGTTCTACCGTCAGGCTTCATGCCGTTGAGTTTGAGATGCATAACATCCTCCACTGACCAGCATAATTTCAACATAAGAACCGCGAGCGATCTGTCAAGGTCTTCGAGAATAATCATGTGATCGAAGTCTTGCTCAATCTCGTGAATCCAGGCGTCAACGAGCTGGTAACCTCGCTGGTATGGCATGCTCAGCAAGTAAGAAGGATAGCCGAAGAAAAGAAACTGTGGATTGACGACGAACAAGTACGCGGAATGCGCGAAATGGAAAGATTCCAAATAATCCCACGGCTTCGTGAGGAACTGATCCATCTCGCCGTAAAAGTTGGCGTTCTTGTTATCGTCTTTGCCTCGATCCTCGGGTTTCATATCTTCTCGGATTTTTACTCGCATTTCTTTTGTCAGACCGTTGTAGTACTTCCAGGAAGACATGAAGTTGCTCAGAGGATCACGAAGAATACTGACTTTGAATACATCTTTTTTCATGACACGGTCGACTGCGGTTCGGTTATATCTCATGTGAACATAAGAAATATCAAAGAGAGGACGATCTGGAATGTCTCTGCCAAGAAAGCACAGGTTCTCGTTGAAGGGAAGATAGCCATTTAAGAAAAACATTGCACCGTTATTGCTTTCTCCCATCAGATAATTTGTTCCTTCGCGGGCAAACCCGAAGCGCATCAGAATATTCGCAAAAGTCGTGCCACCAGTTTTCGACGTTTTCAAAAAGTAAATTGACGTTTTCTTCTCGCATGTATCTTTCCCAAACTCGCCAATTTGTTCCTCGAACGGGAGTTTCTTCCACCATCGTGCAGGAGAACTGTCGTTTGCGGCGACATACTGGTTCACGTATTTGATCTTTTCAACTTCAACAATTTTCTCGACTTCATTCATTTGAGCATCAGGAAGGTTGTTTTGGAATTCTTCCAATTCTGCATGAATTGCATCTGTAAGAGCTTCTCGAGTAAGAGCTTCTGGGGGAGATTCCTGGAGACTCAGATGAAGATCATGCAAGTCCGATTTAATCGACTTGATTTCTTCTAATAATTTCGGGTAAATACTTTCAGACAGCGACGAAGATTCGGCATTTTCAACAGCTTCGAACTCGACGAATTGAAAAGCCAATAAACCACATATTATCAGGAGGGAGATGAGTCCCGCTACGGTTGTATTATTCATTTTTGAGGAGTTAACGATTTCTCTGGCTATCTAACTTTTCATTCTAAAAACAAAGAAAAAGATTATTAGCGTCATGTTCCCGGAGATGACATAAAATTCAAAGCATAAAAGAAATACTTTTACGACCCAACGCAATTATGATTTTGAATTTGCTGCGTAAATTACTTGTGTTTGATTAATTATAGTAAACCGGAAATTCTAGAAAACAATTTCTCGCTAATAATTTTTTACCAATTTAATTGTATTAAACGATAAAAAAGGGCTCCGATCATGCCTGAACAGGCGCTATTTCGACGTCTGTCTTTGACATTTTCGGTAAATGCAGAGATTCTTCAACTTTCGACGGTCGCTTGAGGGCTTCTTTGCGCTCAAACTCCTGCTTCTCCCACTGTTTTTCCGCCCTAGCGCCGGTAAAATCATGAACTTCCAGAGTTTTCAGCCATTCAATCATGCTTTCCTCCTCTGTATCCATCTTAAAAATGACCGGCAAAATATTCTTCGTCGCAAAATCATCCATATCTTTTTGCTTATCAGTCCATTCTAGCGTCCTGCGCTTATCAGTTCCATAATCTTTGTTGTACACATCATAGTGGACTTGCCGCAGCACTAGTCCGTTCCCAGGCGCCTTTGGAACATCTTCAAATGGTCTCTGGAAGGCTCTGTCCCAATGGTCATCTTGGCAATGATCCCCGGCTCTCGCAATAACTAGTCCAACCATTTTTCTGATTTGGTGGATCATAAAACTCTGCCCAACAACACGCAACTCAACATATTCCCACTCGTTACAAATAAAAGGATCTCCTTGAATGCGAAAATCGAGAATGTGTCTTTTCGCCGATTCATCTCCTTGACGCTTTCCAGACGTGAAGTTATGATAAGATCTCGTGCCGATGTACTTTTTGAGCAGTTCTCTGACAGCTTCAAGCTTCTCCGCGCCGAGTCTAAATGAACTTGGTCGATCCCAGTCTTCTTTAGAGCCAAAGCAAATTGTTGGACAATAGTAGCTATACGTTCTGTGAGTACATCTCTTTTTCGCACAGAAACCTTTTGTAACTTGCTCAAATCCAGTCAGTCGAATATCATCTGGCAGATGCTCATTCACAAGTTCACACAAATTTTTCGGAATTTTGCACTTCAAAGAGGCGACATTTCCGATCGCCGAGACGCCCTTGTCAGTTCTGCTGCAGGATTGATAAGCGCACTTTTTTCGATCGTTGATCACATTCGAGTAAACGATCTTCGCCGCAACAAGTGCTTGAAACACTCGTTTTTCAATCGTATCAACTTTGTCATCTCCTGGATTATGTTGAAGACCGTGGTAGTTTTTCCCGCAGTACGATATAAGAATTGCAACTTTTTTCTTTGGACCGTCAACGAGGGTCTCCTTATCTTTTAAAGACCCATCTCCGCCGTCTGTCCATTGGCGGGACTTTTTCTGCTTTACCAAATTTTTATAATCTTTCTTCGAACAATTTCTGGGAATTGGAATCGGAACGCCATTCGTGTCATTTTCGATCTTGATGTTATTTTCTTCAGTTTCCTCTTTTATTTCCTGTTGACTTTCTTTTTTAACTTCCTCGCCAACTTCGGCCATTCTAAGATTCAAAGACTACAGAATCCACTCGCTGAATAATTTTAAACTTTATTATGCGGCAGTAAAAAGCGCCAAAAACATGTATGCGCCCGTTTTGAAAGGAGTTCTACTGTCACTGATTCAAGTGTTTTCGAAGTTGCTCAAGAATTAATTTTTGCTGATCAGAAAGTTGCTGATTTGAATTAGAATTTGAAAACAGCGCGGCCAAGCTTGCCGGAGTGATTTGGGAGGGCTGATTTACAACTTGTTGTCGCACGATTGGTACTGTAGTCGCTGTCTGTGCATTTTTGACAGGTTCAGCTGAAGTACCGGTAAGCGGACTTGTTGAAGATCCTCCAGTGAGATCAATTACTGCAGACGGTTGTACGACAGTAACGATTCTATTTTCGCTCGTTTGTGGAATTGTTGGTTTTGGTAATTCTGGAGCAGGGACGAGCGGAGTCTGTTTTGAAATGGAAGTTTGAATTTGATCGCCACGATTCTTTTTCAAATAAGCCTGAACGTCATGAGAAGCATTCGGTGATTCGGCGATGGCCTTTTCCATCGCAATGATCGCTTTGACGTATTTATTTATCGATTCTAGTGTTCCAGCTCGCTCATTATCGCTCGTCTGGGCGAGTCCGTATGCTTTCTTCATAAACTCTTGAAGTTTTGAAAAAACTTCGCTCCCAATAATCTTCTTCTGCAAAATTTCAGTAATTCGGTGGAATTTGACTAAACGCTTGCGCGCCTGAAGATGTGAAAGTTGTTGCTTGATCATCAAATCCTGGCAGCCCAGAATCGTCGAAATAATTGGCTTGTAAATGAGCTCTCGGTCATTTTCTTTCAAATAGCGTTTTGCTGCATCAGGTGTTTTTTGCAGGGCACTGAAAATAGTTGCTAACAACACAATATCTTGAGTTTTTTCAGCACAGAGCACAACAAGACGGCAGCATTTGGCGAGATGTTTCGAAAAAGCGCCAGGTCTGTCGATATCCTCGGATGGAATGCGCCAGATACCACCAAAGAAGTTATGCCGATTGCGATCCCCAAAAAGGGAACCTTCATCATTGAACTGAAATTTTCCAGCTTTTGTTTCATTTGTTTCTTCTTTAGACGAATTTTGCGAATTTTTGTCAACGAGAATAATTCTCTTCGCGAGGGAGGGATTGTCCGCGTGGTAGGCAAGCTTTGCAAGCCGATAATACGATTTATAGTGTTGCGGATATCTTTTAAGAATAAGCTCGTAGTTTCTGATGCACTGTTGCACAATATCAGCATTTGTTGCAAACGAAAATTGCGTCGCATCGACTTTTTCGTCGCCATCTCTTGTAAAAACTGGCTTTTGTAAAAGTCCCAAAATATCATTTTTGAAGTCAAGAACGTCTTCTCCTGCTTCGTACTTTTTCGTTAAAAATGCAGTGATTCTGTAAAACACTTCAAGCGTCTCGTGGCAAAAAGTACCAGAGTTGGTTTTCGACGGAATTTTAGCGGGATAGCTTGCGAACTCATCCATCCATTCTAGCGCATGATGATAATGATTTAGACACTCGTTGCCTTTTTTCAGCTTTTCAGCAAGCTTTCCGAGCATGTAGTGCGTCAGCCAGGCTTCTTCTGGCGCAACTGCCAGTGCTTCTTCGAACAGTGCGTATGATTTCTGGAAGTACTCCCGAGACTGCTCCAAATCATAACCAGCAAGCCAATACAGCATTTGCCCGAATTCAATTAGAATTTTCCCGTTTCTTTCTAGTTCTAGCGCTCTTTCGAAGCAAAAGATAGCGCAGTGGATGAGCTTCAATGGCAAAAATTGCCCCTTAGATTCAAATGATCTCATCTTTTCGTCAATTTCTGCTGCTTTGCAGAGCGCAATCGCCGCCCAAGAGTCGATTCTTTGAGGATTGAAGCCGACGTCCATGAAGTAATACTTTATCGCATCGTCTCTGGAGTTGTTCTTCATGCTGAAATCTGCCAAGAGATAATAAAAATTCGTGAGCGGGGAGCTGGCGGATCTCATATCGAGCCAACTCTTCAAATCTTCTTCTGAATCGTCTGGAATCGCTTCGTGAGTAGCTCTTATTATTTTTGAGTAGCTGAGTCGCATTGTTTCAAATTCAGAATCCGGAATAAGTGGAATACATTTCTTCATAAAAGACGCCAATTCACTTGAAATTGAATTCGACTTGACGGTGTCAAACTGCGGTAATTCCTCAGGAAATAAAACATCAAAGACTAAAACAACATTCGTCCAATTGAGCGGTATTTTTGTACTCCGATGATCAGTGATTGATTTTGGCTTTTTTGCTGGAAATTGAACGAAACAGTAAATTGCCTGATGCAGTTCGCTTGTTAGAAAATTAATAATTTTCTGATTTTCAGGATCTGATTTTAGTTTCTTTCGTAATTTGCTGAGTGTCGGGATTAAAAACTTCAAAAGGCTGCCATTTCCGTCTGTGCACCAATTACAGCTTCCAAGTTCAGAATGCGCTGTAATCAGCAGTTGCACGCAAGCTGGAATTTCGAGGTCAGGATAAAACTTGAGTTGTTTCATATCAATAGCATCTTCAAGTCCTCCGTTTCCGTTTTGACTGGACTCTTCGGAAGCGCAAGATTCTGATGAGATTTTACGCTCGGGGTCCACGTTCGATTGCTCAATCGAATTCAAGGCGTGGTAACCGATTAGCCACACTGGTACTAATGAGCGACGGATGACAGCTGGTTCTGGCCCGAGTTCCATTTGAGCGGCAGAAAATGTTGAAAGAGAACGCTGAAAACGGCCCATTTCGCTTTTGCTCATTGCTTCAAATAAACTTCTGAAGTTTTCAGAATCTTCTTCAAGTAAATTCAAGCACAACTGTCCAGCTGCATTGACCCAATCTGGCAGCGAGTGTCGCACCCGTATTCTCGCAGCGACCTCGGCAAACGCTCTTTCAATTCCTTGCGCCCATGTTTTCCAAACTGAAGATCCTCCAAGATCGTCATTTTGAGCAATGAAGGACAACGATTTGAGTAAAAGACAGAGCTGATTAGCGCGTTCTTGCGGAAATGGCTGCACTTCAGCTGTGCTCGGTTTTAACCGCAAAGTGACCCAAAGCAGCTCCGCAACTTGTGAATAATTTCCATCTTGAAACAAGCGCTCAACTTCTTCTCGCTGCTCCGCACGCTGGATTGTCTGAATTCTTCTATTCACCTCAGCAAGTGAAATTACAGGAGCTTCTTTTATATTTGGAAGATTAACTTCCCACTGATCATTTTTAACAAGAAAAACTTGAATGTCAGTCAGACGCTGGAGCATGTATTTCGGATCATTTCGAAGAACCCACATTTTCGCATCTAGCCACATTAAACGCAGGCGAACTTCAGTAATATTATCACTGTACATTTCGGAAGGATACATGAAAAGCTGCCGCACGAACCGTGCCAGGTTCTGGTTTTTGACCCTCGTAGAGTCATCTAGTGAGTCTTTACCGTCATTTCCGGGCGATAAACATGCTGGTCCTAAGCGCAGCCCTCTTCTGACCATTTCAGCGTCGATTTCCAGTTCTGTGTAAAGAATAAATCCTCTCAGATCATAAAGAAGATTCACAATCTTTGTTGGCTTCATTTCCAGAATGTCCGCGCGCACATCGTCTGAAAGAACAAGCTCTACTTGCCGCCGAGATTCGAGCATTTTCCACATTGAGACGAAATTATTCTTCAACGGAGTACTCCACTGTTTTGAGGTCAGTCCTGTGAGATGGAGGCAGAATTCGCGAGTAAAGTTTAATATCTTTGTGGGCTTTTTGGATAAGCTTAAAAAATCAAGCAACATTTGTGGCTCTTGCTCCCGCAAAACCACCATAAATCGTTTCTCATCTTCATCGTCCATATTTGCGTTTGAAATGATTAATTGCTCGGGCTGAACTGCGGACTCGTTTAGACTTGATCCGAGGCAGTCGTTGAATTCATGACGATATTCTTGAGGAAGAAGATATGGAATTATCAACGAAAAAGCAGAGCTGTGTTCAGTTATGTCTTCTGAAGACGCTTTCCTTCTGTCTTTTTTCGGTAGTTTCAGAGACTTGTCCTTTTTTCGTCGTTTTGGATCGACTGTACTTATCTGTACATTTTCAATAGCTTTGAGACGGCGTTTTTTACCACCAAGGTGCGCTACAGATACTCGATGAAATTCTCCTTCATCGAATTTCGAGATGTTTTTTACGAGACTTTTTCCGATGCTGGCAAACGAGTATTTATTGCATTTCAGCTCGCATATTTTTAATTGAGGAGTAACAGACGATTCAGGAGGAAGCGGCGTGTATTTACAATATTTGATCCACCGTTTTTCGTATTTAGAAAAAAGCTTTTCGAAAATCTTTTCATCGCGCTCGGTGCAATTTTCCAAATCATAAGATTCAGCGACTGAGATTTCGTCGTCGTCAAACATTACTGAATGAGATTGCAGAATTTTGAGAAGAGCGAGTCTCGCAGTTCCATATTTACGATCGAGTTTGAGAGCGGCTAGAGCGCGCTTGATTACATCCTGGAAATTATTCAAAACAAGTCCAGTATACAAAATTTTGTCAATACTGGGCCAGTGACGAGCGGACAGGCTGAGCGCTTTTGCAAACGAGTTGTGCGCTAGAAGAATATTTCCGATTTCCAGCGATTTCATTCCGAGCTTCCACCAGAGCTGCGTTTCCGAAGCGTCAATTTCAGCCGCTTTGAGAAGAAATTTTATGCTTTCTTCCGCTCTTTCAGCTGGTAAAATCTTGGCAATGTTTTTGTACGCGATATATTTCATTCTAGTGCCAGGATGACTGTCTTCGGCGCTTTGAACAAAATCAGTATCGAGAAGCTTTTGATAAAGCGCAACTGCTTTGTCGATGTTTCCGGAATGCTGCGCGCCCATCGCATCTTTTTGCAGTTTCAACGCGCGCACCTGATCAAGCTCTTTCTTCGTCTGGCTTCCAAGACCTCCAGACCCGGGATCCACATTTTCCTGGTCGATTGAATCGAGAACTGATCCAGTTATATGATCAATAAGCTCACTCTCGAAGAACTGCTGCTTCCGTGCGCCATTGCTTTGAGAATCATTTAGAGCTCCAAATGTCGCAAATGCGTCCATTTTTTATGATTTTGCTCCCATTCTTGAAGTAAGAATTATCTCGTGATCCTGCATTCCTGCTTTTTTGTGGAGACTTTTTTTAGTGATTCTGTTATAAATTTTAACTGAAAATTATCATTATTGAAGGATTGTTATTTGTATTTATTTCAATACAGTTTAAAAGCTTGGCTTTGAAATGCGTTTACGCAGGAATGATTTTTCATTGGATTCAGTTGAACTTGACACTTTTGAATAGCTTATTCAAAATAAGGAACGGTTCTAGTTAAATATTAAAACTCAAAGCGATTGCGAGCTAAGCTAGGCACATTGTCCGAGTTCGGAGTCGGCCCAACTGTAGTCATGGCTGTATCTGGAGTAGGGCCGTTGCTTGTGCGCGGAGGTACTAAGGGAAGATAATCATTATCAGATCGAAACGCTGGAAGTTCGGGAGTCGTCCAAAAGCGCCTGTCAATAACTGGTTTCTGACTTGTTGGCCTGGGCGGTGGCTTTTTGTCTTCTTCTCGGACAAATTCGGATATTTTGCGGACTTTTTTAGGCTCTTTTGGCTTTTCTACTTGCCACCAGTTTTTCATCTCATTTTTGACATTGACGCGATGATCTAATTCCAGCTGGTAATTGTAAGACAGATTTCGCGGCCTTTGAAAGTCTTCTGGCTCCCAGCTGCTAGACGGGCTTCGTTGGCTCTCCATTTCGCGTTTCTCTTCAGAAACCTTTTTGAGATAGTTGTTTAAGTCTTCTTTGTCCTGATCTAGGTCCTGATCGCTTCTTTCCGAAACGGGGCACCGGTGGAAAGGTCTTCCGACTTTTGCTTCCCAATCCTGTTCATCATGGACGAGTTGCCGCGGGTCCCAGTTACTGAGCCACTCTTGAATGCTATCTACACGCGTGATTGCGGGAAACACGATTGAAGATGGACGTCTGTGCGGGTCGGCTTTGCAAGCACCAAGAAAATTCACAATATGAAAGCCAAGAAAACAGTAATTCGTCCAGTCATTCAGTCCCGGTTTACGTCCATCTTTGATAACGTCGAAAGTTCTCGTGTAACCACCGTTGAAATCCTGATAAGAAGGCAAATTCGGCGGATGGCACATCCAAAATATTGCCTCTTCCTTTTTGGCTTCCTTAGACCGGTTGCTTCGTTTTTGATGGTCCTCGTAGATGTCCTTCAGCTTTTGGTTGCTGAACGGAGAATTGTTAATTTCTCGTCGAGTAACATCTTTGACAGCGCTTGAATCGATGACGTATTTGATGATGAGATCTTCCCACATGAAGTTGTTTTGTAAACGGAACTGAACGACCATTTCCATCAATCGCTCGTGGATTTCACGCCGTCTCTTCGGAGATCTTTCCAAAATTATTGCAGCTTGGAGGTAAACAACCCAAGTGTCATTGATGATCACCATTTTCTTGAGCAGCTCGGACTTGTTACCCTTCCTGGAAGGCTTCCAGAGATCATCTAAACTGGTGCTATTCAGAATATCGAGCGTATAAAGCGTTATCTGCTTTGCGAGCTCAATCGGATGAAGCGTCAAAAGGCTGAATTCTTTCGGGTCTCGCGTCGAATGCCACATCGTTTCTTGCAAATTAGAATCAACTTGTGCAAAGCCTCTTCTAGTGCCCTCTGGCGATAGCGAATTTCCCCGGAAGAGAGTTTGTGTGTGCCCATGAAGATTCGGATTCGCGTGACAATCAAAACTTTGGTCGATCGTCTTTTTTAACGTTCGAAAAGCAGATCGCACTTTTACAGTCGACGTTTTCATGAGCGGCGTCATCCAATCGAGAATTCTTTCCGCCAAAACCTTTCCGCCACCAAGTGGACTGTGCATGTCGCCCCAAGGATCTTCGCGTACCCACTGGGTCACAACGCGGATCACGCGGACTTGAACAGGATTGAAATATTTGTTTTCGTAGCTTCTGTGGAATTCTCCAAAGCAAACTTCTCCTTTTCAGAGTTTGATCTTGAATTCCTCATTTTCTTCGATCTCCTTTGGAAGAGAAAAACGGAGTTTTAACATCTGGAAAAGCTTGTCTGGACTCAGATCTTCGTTTCTTTCATCTTTTAGCTTTTTATATACAAAAAGAAAAATTCTCGTAAAATGATCTTCTGCCGATTCATGCGGGTTTTGCGACTTCGGATGCTTCGGCAAAACCTGATTCGCTGTTAACCGCGTTTCGATGATTTCTAGCAGGGATATCAGATTCGTGTTACGATCTTTTGGAACGTATTCTTCTCCGAATGGAGAATCTGGCGCAGCTTCGAGGAACTCATTTCGATGAGGCTGAGGGGCTTTCGTTTCTATCTGCGTTTTCAGCAGCGCGGAAATCTTTTTGTTTATCGCACGATGCTTTCTCGCTCGGAAAAGACCAACCATAAGCCGTTTTCTTTCTACTTCAGTCGCGTTGAACACGAAAGACCGAGTTTCGCTTGCTTGGCTGCTGACCTTGTTCTTGAAAACGATCGTTACTTTTATCTTGTTAGAACAGAACTTCTCATCCTCGATAAGCCGCTCCAGAGTCGTGTCCGAGTGTTGTTCAGAATAATTCCTGTCGCCCTGCCACTCGTCGATCTTGAACAGAGCTCCTTTTGTTTTACTGTAAATCAAAAAGCCCACAGAAAAGGTTCGCTTTACCAGCGCAACCCGTCGCTTGTCCTTTTTAATTTGCTGCTTTAGATTCTTGATATCAAAAAGATGTTTTTTTCCGTTCAAAACTTCTTTAATCGGCTCGTCGAGGATCACCTCCTCTGCGTCATCCCAAAAGGGTCCTGTGGATTTTCCACCCCAGTATGAAACCTTTTCGGGAGATGTTTTCTCTTCAATAAGGGTTTTAAACTCCTTATCAGAATCACATAGAAAGCGTTTCTCGTCGCTTTCACGGTACCACAAAGAAGGGAAGAAATTGTTAAAGTGCCGCTTATAACTTGTCAGCCAATCTTTTGACAATATCGTCGTCAGCCCGCTTTTGAGCTTGTTCCCTTCTTCGATTACTTGATCCAGAATTCTCTCCTCTTTTTGAAGATAGTTCACTCGCAGCAGATCGTCGTAAGATTCCACGATTTCATCCCTTATCGCGTCTTTGATCGCGTTGAGATTTTCAATCGTGCAGAAAGCTCGATAAATCGGCCGCAGGAGAAGTTCGGGAAGAAGCCAGATAACCTGTCCGCGGATTTCCATAAACTCGTTTTTCGCCTCCGCATCCATGTTTTTGACGATGTCAAATGTGCATTCGTTCACTTTCGCTTCGATCTTCTTCTTGATGCTGTCATAGACCTCTGCCACGGTTCGAGAATGTGAATGTTGCTGATTGCCCAAAGGGTCCCGCACGATCAGTTTTGCATATTCGATGAAAGTATCAAGGACTTGACCTTTTGCGACGTCATGGAAAATCTCCGCGATGGATCCGCTTTGATCCTCTTTTTCAAGCTCCTCATCGCCGTCGAACATGTCGTCAAGCTGATCGGTGAATCTTCTTGACGTCGCGAGCATCTGCTGCAAGTAGCCGTGTGGCCCTAAAATGTCCACAGCGTTGAATGCCTTGTTGAGCTCGTCCAGGAGCCGCGGGTAGCTCTTGAGCTCGACGGCGAAGTAGCCCAAGATCGCGTACAAGTCACGTTGAAAACTACGCTCTCTGTTGAGAAACTCCCTCGCCTGGACGACCTCGTTCGAGCTCGCTTTTGGGTAGCTCATGATGAACTCATCGGCGGGCACGCGCTGGACAAAGTTCTCCATCGTGCAAATCGCGTTGTCGCATTTATCCATTCCAAAGATTGAATTGTTGATGTTGCGGATTATATCCGCCAAGTTGCGGAATTGCTCGTAAAGTGGCAAGAAAAAACATTTGAGACAGCTGATGATGATTCTCTGTAATTTCGGGTCTCGATAATTCTCTCCCGCTTCTTTGTAAAGCAGCCTGCAGAGCTCTGCCGTCCTCTGAATCTCATCGCTCGCTGTTCGCTGTTCGGAAAGAAAGAAACGCGCTTCAATTTCTTGATTCCACTTCTCAGCTCGTTGGACAAAGCTCTCCAATCCGGGCAATTTAGCCGACTTCAACTCTTGTTTGAAATTTGCAAGAAAGAGCTTCGACTTGCTGATGCAGGATTGCAAGTTAGAATCGTAAATGAGACTGATTGCAGCCCGGATGATACGCAGAATGCTTTCTGGAGGCTCATTGTCGAATCTGTATCGTTCTCCGCCGTATGACCAGAACAAGGACTTGACAAATTGATTTGTAACAAGAGCTTGTTGGCCAGTCATTCTCGTCAGAACTTATTTATAAATTTCTCTTCTTTCCATCATTTTCTCGATTTCAACCGCGTCTTTCTTCAATATTTCCTCTTTTTCGCAATCAATTTTCTGATATTTTCGCTCTACGTTCTGCTAGCTCATCCCTTCTTCTAGCATCTACGCGATTCTCTTTATTCCAAGTCGCTGGATTTAGAATTGTAACTTGAATTTCTCGCTCAAATCGAGTTGTTTGTGAA
>Ga0115102_10195397_pt1 | contig 14889 bp, 13 predicted proteins | sample MBTome_5_FD_89644 | JGI IMG/M metagenome (GOLD analysis project Ga0115102, IMG submission 89644) | Marine eukaryotic communities from Pacific Ocean to study complex ecological interactions - MBTS_5May14_M2_3um Metatranscriptome... | ecosystem: Environmental > Aquatic > Marine > Oceanic | place... | reverse complement strand
TGCTTTTTTAAGTTCTAGTGCATTATAAATTTTAGGAATTTCTCCTTCTGGAAATTCAACGTCAACAACTGGACCGATAATTTGAGAAACTGAACCACTCATAAATAATATTTAAGTAATAATAATTTGGTAAGTAACAATCAACCGTATTTCTTGGTTTAAACGAATTTTTCTAAAATTTTACACGACGAGTTGTTTTTAACCAATTCCAGGCTTCAATATAAGAATTCGGATCAATTTTTACAACTTTTGTCCAATAAAAGGTAGCTTTCTGTAAAAGGGATTCTGATAATCCATAACATTTTTTTTCTGCTGCTTTAATGCCTTGGTAATGATAAATTACCGCAATATTATTTAAGGCGGAAGTAAAACGAGGATTTATAAAAATCGTAAAATAATAATATTTTAACGCTTTTAAATAATCTCCATTCTTAGAATAGATTAGGCCTATATTATATAAAATAATACTTCTATCATACAGATCTTCCTCAATTTGAAGAGCTTGGTAATAATTGTTTAAAGCTTCGGCATATTCTCCTTCATCTTGAGCAGACAGTCCATTTAAATAATATGAAAAGGCTTTCTTTTCCTGTTGACTTGCCGGGAATACTCTTAAAATTACATCAGCGAGAATTGTAAAAGTTTTGTCAATAAAGTTATTATTATTTCTGGCCTTCCTCATTTTTGCTTATAACTAACGAATTAATATAATTTAAATTTTTACATCACATGTAAATGGAATGATTCCAAATGCACGTGCTTTACGAATTGATTTTGAAATCAAACGTTGCGCCTGAACATTTACACGTGTTTTACGACGCGGTTTGATTTTTCCATATTTCGTTAAAAATGCTTTTAAAAGTTTGACATTTTTATAGTCTACGACATTATTAAATTTCTTTAGCAGTAATATATATTGTAAACTTTTTTTAATCTTAATTGGTTGATTAAGATTTGTATCCGGTGATTTTAAACTTTGTTGCCAATTAATACGTCTTTTCTTAGGCCCTGCATTCTTTTTATCTTTGTTCCAATAGTTTATTGTCATAGTTATAACCTCTTATTTTGTCTCTTTATGAATAGTATGTTTGTTACAGTATCTACAGTATTTTGAAATTTGTAGTTTATCTGGGGTATTTCTACGATTTTTAGAAGTTAAATAACGTGAAACACCGGGAGATCTTTGTGATTCATTTTGTCTACAATCAGAACATTCTAACGTGATTACAATACGAGGTCCTTTATTTTTGGCCATACAGATAAGATTAAAATTAGTTTTACGTTTAAAATGAAAAAATTTTTATTTAAAGTACTACGAAATTATAACATTAAATTTCATTCTTACCTAGAATGAAAAAATTTATGTAGCTTATTAAAAGTGATTATGTTATTCTTAATACAAAGATATAATAAAATAAAAAGAAGTTAGAAAAATAGTCAATGAATAAAAAACAAAGAAATAGAAAATTAGTTAAACAGAATAAACGAAATCGTATGGTGAATCGTCGTTACACTTCAACAATAAAAAGTTTAACAAAATTGTTTAATAACAAAATTAAAGCAACGACAGAAGATTTGAGTGCAGAAGATCAGGTAGGATTAAAAACTGAAACAAAAGTAATCATGAATAACCTTTATAGCATCATTGATAAAGCCGTTAAAAAACAAGTCATTCATAAAAATAACGCTGCAAGAAAAAAATCAAATCTTAATAAATTATCAAAAACAGTCAATATTAAATAACTTCTTATTTATGTTTAAAAACATAAATAGGAGGCTATTTAATGTTTTTAATTAGTTCCAATTCTTTACAAAAATTAAATCTTTGTTGAAAAAATTATATAACTTAATAATGAACAAAATATTTTTAAATAATATTGGGGATTTAGGTGAAGCACAACGTGCAAGTTTTTATCGTTTTTTATCTACTGGAATAAGCGAAGAATTAGCGAACTTTCCAAACCCATTTATATCAAAAATTAAAGTCCCAACACGCGTTAGTAAAAGAAATATACCTTGTTTTGTTTATCTTTACACTAATGATATTAAACTAAAAGGACCCAATTATAGTATTGATAATTGTTTAAAACGTGACACGAGTTACACTATTCAAATTTATATCCCTGGAGAATATTCTTACTCATTCGATGAAAAATTGGATATTAAAAATAAAGAAAATTCTTATTTAGAATCGGAAAATGTTATTGAAAATAATTTAAAGCATAAAAAAGCGAAAATTAAAAAAATAAGAATTAAGCAGGATATTTTTTTTGGAGAAATTCCATTAATGACAGAGGAAGGAACATTCGTAATTAGCGGATGCGAAAGAGTCATTATTAGTCAAATAATTAGGAGTCCAGGAGTTTACTTTAGGAAAGAATTTGGAACTACTCGTAAAACAAATTACACAGCAACAATTATTTCTAATAAAGGATTATGGACAAGATTTATTTTGGATTCAAAAAAGATTACAGAAAAAGAAAAAAAATTAAAAAAAGACGAAGAAAAAAAAGAGAGAGATCGAATTTATATTAAACTCAATGATTTTAAAAAAGCCACAAAGCAAAAACCTAAAAAATCCGATGAATCAGATGAAGATAAACTTTTTATTTATGATTTGATTAGTTATTTTGGTCTTAGTTTTCAAGAATTATGGGATAGCTTAAAATATCCGTTACATTTAAACAATCATCAATTTACACGAGAACTTACAAATGGGAAAGTCATCTATGAAGACGAAATTCCATTAGCTATTAAAAAATTATTTTTTAATCAAAAATCAGGTTGTTTATCTATTGGAGAAATTGGAAGATACAAAGTAAATAAAAAACTTGGGTTGAATTTACCAAAAGAGATTACTTATTTAACTTCTCATGATTTTATTGCGATTATTGATGGTTTAATTGAATTAAAATATTATGATCGAGCAAGTGATGATATCGACCATATTAAGAATAAACAAATTCGTTGCATTGGAGAATTATTACAAAATCAAATTAGAGTCGGATTTTATCGACTTCAAAAAAGCTTAATAGAAGGTTCAACTGTTTCAAAATCACAAAAGTTAAATTTTGATTTAGAAACATCTGCCGACCCAGAAGGATGGATTATTGATCCTCGACCTGTCACTGTTGCAATTAAAGAATTTTTTAAAACAAGTCAGTTATCTCAGTTTATGGATCAAGTAAATCCTTTAGCGGAAATGACTCATAAACGTAGAATTAGTGTCTTCGGACCAAATGGATTGAAACGAGATCATATTAGTACAGTTATTCGTGATATTCATCCAAGTCAATATGGACGATTATGCCCAATTGAAACACCGGAAGGACAAAATGCTGGATTAATTACTTCAGTTTCTATGTTTGGACGAATTAGTGGGTTAGGTTGGATTGAGACTCCTTATTTTTTATTAAAAGATAAAACAGTGTTTTCTAATAACACACCTATTTTCTTAAACCCTGATCAAGAATCAGAAACAAAAATAGCTTTTGCAGATATTCCAATTGATAAAGATAGACAAGTTAAAATAGATTATCTTTCTGTTAAAGAAAACTATTCTTTTTCGGTTAAAAAACAAAAGGAAGTAAATTTTGTAACGATGTCACCATTACAAATCATATCATTGGCAACAGCATTAATACCATTTGTGGAGCATAATGATGCTAATCGAGCGTTAATGGGTTCAAATATGCAAAGACAAGCTGTTCCTTTAGTCTATTCACAAAAACCTATTATTGGTACGGGATTAGAAGCACCCGCTATTTTAGATTCTGGAATGGTTATTAAAAATTATTGTGAAGGAACAGTTATAAGTTCCTGCGTTAATTTAATCAGCGTTGAAGATCTTTCAAATCAAAAAATTTCATATTACTTACGTAAATATTATAGATCAAATCAAGAAACATCTATCAATCAAAGACCTATCGTTTGGCCAGGTGAATCTGTTTTTTCAGGTCAAATTATCGCTGATGGACCAAGCACAAATGATGGAGAATTAGCTCTTGGAAGAAATTTAACAATTGGCTATATGCCTTGGGAAGGTTACAATTATGAAGATGCAATTGTTATTAATGAACGAATTATTTATGATGATTGCTTAACTTCAATCCATATTGAAGAACATGAGACAAGTCTGAGTTACTCTGTTACTGGAAGTGAAAAATTAACAAATAATTTACCACATTTAACAAATCATATTCGTCGACATTTAGATTCAGAAGGGATTGTTAAAATTGGTTCATATGTTAAGGAAAATGATATTTTGGTTGGGAAGTTGACGCCTTGTGAAGAAGATACCTCACCAGAAGCTAAATTATTAAAAGCACTCTATGGTCAGAAAAAACCTTCATTCCGAGATACTTCCTTACGTGTTTCCCATGGGACAGAAGGAAGAGTCATTGATGTTCGAATTATTTCAACAAATTTATTAAGTAAAGATGAACCTTCTTTTCCAACATTTTGTGAAATTATTCGAATTTATATTGCCCAAGTTCGAAAAATACAGGTTGGTGATAAATTAGCTGGACGACATGGAAATAAAGGAATTATTTCAAGAATTTTACCACGACAAGATATGCCGTATTTACCCGATGGAACTCCAATTGATATTATTTTTAATCCATTAGGAGTACCATCTCGAATGAATGTTGGTCAAGTCCTAGAATGTCTTTTAGGACTTGCTGGTGAAAAATTAGGAAATCGATTTAAAGTTTCTCCGTTTGATGAAATTTATGGAAAAGAAGCTTCTAGAATTCTTGTAAATCAAAAATTAAAAGAAGCTGCACTTAAAACAAATAATAAATGGCTCTTTAATTCTTATTCACCTGGAAAAATTTTATTACGAGATGGGCGTACCGGAGAGTATTTTGACAATCCCATTACAGTTGGGAAAAGTTATATTTTAAAACTAATTCATTTAGTTGAAGATAAAATTCATGCGAGAGCTACAGGACCTTACTCAATGATTACTGAACAACCACTTGCCGGGAAATCCCAAAAAGGTGGTCAGAGATTCGGAGAAATGGAAGTCTGGGCACTTGAAGCCTATGGATGTTCAAATACTTTACAAGAGTTATTAACTATTAAATCTGATGATATTGATGGTCGAAATGACATGTATGAAGCAATTTTAGTTCGAAAAGAGATTGAAAAACCAAGTCCTTCAATTCCTGAATCATTTTTAGCTTTAATACGTGAATTAGAAGCATTAGGTTTACAATTTTCAATGAAAAAATTTGAAAATGGATTTGCCTCGACAACAAATATTAAAGAAATTGAAAAGGATATTTTTCAAGAACTGGAAACACGTTTAAAATTACGTGCTTTATTGGCTCGTAAAAAAGCAGAACAATTTGCCAAATCAACCAATATGTTAGAGAAAGTTGATAGTTTTACATTAGAGAAAGATCTTGAAAAGAAAAAAATCCTTGAAAAATTAACGAACCAAGATAACTAGAGTATTCATTCTATTTATCATTTTTGAGAATTTATTTTAAATTGATAACGTTTGAAAAAATTTAATTACATTGAAAAAGATAATGAAATCAACACAAGAAATCTTAGATCTTGAAAAAACTTTATTGAAGTTAGAAAATTTACACGCTTCCTTTGATTACTTAAGAATAAGTATTGCATCACCGAAACGAATAAAAAGTTGGGCAGAACGAGTATTACCAACTGGCGAAGTAGTTGGTGAAGTAATCCGACCAGAAACAATTAATTTTAGAACTCATCAACCTGAATTATATGGGTTATTTTGTGAGAAAATTTTTGGACCAATAAAAAATTGGAAATGTAGGTGTGGAAAATATAATGGGTTTGCCCTGGATAAAATTTGTGATGAATGCCAAGTTGAAGTAATTGAAGCAAGAGTTCGACGATATAGAATGGGGTATATTGAATTAACCTGTCCAATTACACATATTTGGTATTTAAAAGGGGTCCCAAACTATCTTTCAATTCTTTTTAAGGTTTTTGGAGAGAAATATAGAGCATCAGAAATTGAAAAAGTTGTTTATTTTCAAGAATCTAAGGAAACAGAAGAGGATGCAAATAGTCCTTTTTATGAATTTGTTCAGGTTGATGCAAATAAAAATGAATTAAAAAAATTTTTAAAAACTGATTCAAAGAAAAAAGAAAAAACTCCGAAAAATCAAAAAAGAAAAGGGTCTGAAATAATCAAAGCAGCTCTTGAAAGTATAAACATTGTTAATGAAATTAAACAAGCACGTACTTATGTTGAAGCTAATGCAGTGGGAGATTTACAAGGACACCATCCGCCAGAACAAAATTTACTACGACGAATTCGAATTCTTGAAAGCTTTTTAGCAACAAAAACAAATCCAAGTTGGATGGTTTTAACAACGTTACCTGTTTTACCACCTAATTTACGACCTCTTGTTGAGTTAGAAAGTGGTCGTTTAGTCGCTGCTGATGTAAATGAAATTTATCGTTTAATTATTACACGAAACCAACGTTTATTTGATTTCCTTTACCGTTTTGTAGCACCTGATTTAATTAGTATTCAAGGTCGAAAGTTGTTACAAGAAAGTGTGGATTCATTAATCGATAATTCGCGTGTTCAAAAAAGTAAACAACTTATGTTAAATAACAAAGCATTAAGAAGTTTAACAGAAATTTTAGAAGGAAAACAAGGAAGATTTCGACAATCACTTTTAGGTAAACGAGTAGATTATTCAGGTCGTTCAGTCATTATTGTAGGACCTAGTTTACGTTTAAATCAATGTGGTTTGCCTTATGAGATGGCTATTGAATTATTTCAACCTTTCTTAATAAATCAATTATTGAAAACAAAAATTGAAGCACCAAGCCATAATACAAAATTGGCGCATATTATTATTAAAAAAAATAAGCCGTTTGTTTGGTCTTTACTAGAACGATTAACCCGTAAACATTGTATTCTTTTAAATCGAGCTCCAACTTTGCATCGGTTCGGAATTCAAGCATTTGATCCTGTAATAATTCTTGGACAAGCCATTCATTTACATCCTTTAGTTTGTACAGGATTTAATGCAGATTTTGATGGGGATCAAATGGCTGTCCATTTACCACTATACGAATCAAGTCAACTAGAAGCACGTACAATGATGCGACCATCTTATAATGTTTTATCACCTTCAAATGGTGAAGTCATTTTAAAGCCAACGCAAGATATGGTTATTGGTTGTTATTATTTGACGTTAATGATTCGTAAAAATCATTACATTGTAAAGACATGGTTTTCAAATGAAGAAAAAGCATTGGGAGCTTTTTATCAAAAGAAATTAACAATTCATACTCCGATTTTAATACGCTATTCGATTTTAAATTTCAAAATTAAAATTGAAAACAATAAATTACATTTTTTTGACAGTTATTCTTTTTTAAACCAAAAAGAAATTTCTATTTATAAAGTCTTTCCAATTGGAAACCAAAATGAAAAATATTATTTAATTACAAGCATTGGAATATTAATTGTACACCGACACCAAAAAAATAATTATCAAATAACAGATCTATTTTTAGAAACAACACCGGGAAGATTAATTTTTAGTCTGAATTTCAAAAGTTTAATGAAACAATAAGCATATGATTATTACGCGTACAGTCACAAAAAAAGTTTTAGAGAATATCATTCATGAAACCTTCTCGAATTTTGGAAGTATTTCCTCATCTTCTTTATTAGATTCATTAAAATTTTTAGGATTTCATTATGCAACAAATGCTGGAATTTCCATTAATATTGAAGACTTAAAAACTCCGGATATGAAAAAAGATTTCCTGGACACAGCAAATCAGGAAATGAAATACGTTAGTGAACAATGGCAACAAGGATTTGTGTCTGATACTGAACGTTTCCAAACAATTATTGATAGCTGGAATTTAGCAACAGAATCTTTAAAAGATCGTATTATTGATTATTATCAAAATTTTGATCCTGCCAATAATTTATACATTATGGCATTTTCTGGAGCGCGAGGAAATATGTCTCAAGTTCGACAACTTGTAGGGATGCGTGGTTTAATGTCAGACCAAGAAGGTCGAATTATTGATTTACCAATTCAAACAAATTTTCGAGAAGGATTAAGCTCAATTGACTATATTATATCTTCGTATGGAGCTCGAAAAGGTATCGTTGATACAGCTTTAAAAACAGCGGATTCTGGTTATTTAACACGTCGTTTGATTTATATTGCGCAAGATTTAATTATTCGTGAAATGGATTGTCAAACAACAAATGGTGTACTTATTTTATTTAAATCCAGTACTAGTTTTAAAAATATTATTGGAAGAAATTTAATTTCGGCAATTTCATTAAAAACAGAAAAACCAAATATCTCTTATAAAGATCTTATTCTTGATAATGAATTATTAGATACACTTAAAAAAGAAACCCCTTTAAGTTTGAAAATTCGTTCACCTCTAACATGCAACTCAAATGGATCGATTTGTCAAAAATGTTATGGGTGGGATTTAGCACAAAATCGACTGATTTCGCTAGGAGAGGCAGTTGGAATTATTGCTGCTCAATCGATTGGAGAGCCTGGAACTCAACTTACTATGCGTACTTTTCATACTGGTGGAATCTTTACAAGTGAATTATTAAAACAAACACTTTCACCATTTTCTGGAAAAATTATTATTCCAGATTCAATTAAAAGTATTCCCTATAGAACAACACATGGAATACTTGTCTCAAAACTTCAACAAGAAATTAAACTTATTTTTGTAAATTGGAGAGGTGAAAAAAATGAAATATTTTTAGAAATAGGTTCTTTTCTTTATATTACAAAATCGGGTTTTGTAAAGAAAAATGAATTAATTTCAGAATATTCAGATAAATCGTCAAGTCCAGGTCCACGTCGCTTAAAACCTATTTATACTTCTTTTTCTGGGGAAATTAGATTTGAAAGTTTATTGGTTCGTCATATTACAAGAGATGACAAACCAAAAGTAAAAGTCAATCAAGATGAAGGAGTACTTTGGTTAGTTTCTGGAAAAATTATTCCTTTACCAAAAGAAGCAAAGTATGACTGCACGAATATTTTAAGAAAGAATAAAGCTTGTGCCACACTAAAACTTATTAGTCCTCATAATGGAATTGTGAATTTTCAAAATGAAATAGTTTCAATCTCAAACCAAAAAAAAAGAATTGTTATTAACTTGGAAAGTTTAACTAAAATTTTAAGAGAATATCGTATTAAATTTTCAATTTTAACTAAAAATTATCAATATATTGATAAACATACTATTTTAGGTTTAATTAATATTTTTCCTAACAATGAAGGAAAAATTTATTCTACACGATATAAACAATCAAAATATTTAAATATTTTATTTGTAGTTATTGAAGATGATATCTGGAAAGTAAATTCCGATCAAGTTAATAATTTTGAATGTTTCCCAACCAAAAAAAGTATTGTAAGATCGGGAATGAGTCTGAATGGAAATTCAACATTTAGTAAATCTGGATTTTTCTTAAAAAAAGATGGGTTTAAAATGATTTTTCAAAATGCATTGCCTATCTTTTTGAGTAGAGGAACAATTCTAAATTATAACCAAGGTGACTTTGTATTTGAAAAACAAATACTTGCTACACTTGCAAACTATACACAACAAACAGAAGATATTGTTCAAGGTTTACCAAAAATTGAAGAATTAATTGAAGCACGTACTCCAAAAAACAAAGCAAAATTATCAAAACTTCCCGGGGTTTTTATCAATCCTTTAAAACATTTAAAAAAATTAAATGCAACAATTATTGAAAATGATACAATAACGTATCTTTATAAACCTTTTAAAGAAACCGCAGAAGAAAAAGTCAGTCGATTAAAAGAAAAAAAACGTCGTTTGGAAATTATTCATAGTGTTTATAATGAAAAACATTGTGTGATGTATCGTAATAAGTTATGGAAAGCGAACTTAGTTGCAGCTACATTCCTACCACAAATTTCAAAGCTTGGTGGAACTATCGGATCCTCTAAAAATACTTATTACTTTATGAATCCAGTAAATCACACGGCTTTATTGATTAATGGAAAAAGGGTTAGTTCAAAATGGTCCATCGAAGAGAAAAATATGAAATTTGATGACACAATTAAAACAAATAATATTCTTTATAAGATTAATGATGGAAAATTAACGAAATGGGAAGAAAAAGATATTAATCAAGTAAGTTTTCAATTGAAAACAGGAGATTACATGATTCATACTACAACAAATCGATTTATTTATCTTCAATCATTAGATCCTGTACAAGAGTATAAATTTCCATTTAGCATAAAACCTTCTTTTAAAGTTGGTCATTTTGTTGATATTGCAGAGCCAATAACAGATGGAATTATTAACCCACATGGAGTTCTTCAAATTTTATTTAATTATCATTCTTCATTAGACGGTACGATGATGGGAACATTAAAGAGTTTAAATAAATTTCAATTATTACTTGTTAATTCAGTTCAGGCTATCTATCAATCACAAGGTGTAAACATTTCAAGTAAGCATATTGAGATTATCGTACGTCAAATGACTTCGAAAGTTGTCATCAAAAATGGCGGTGATACACCTTTCTTACCTGGTGAAACTGTTAGATTATCATTAATAAATGAAATTTATAAAGCAATGAAAGTAACTAATGGGAAGAAGTATTATAAAACTCCTAAATATGCTCCAGTTTTTTTATCCACAACTCGTTCTTCATTAAATAAAGATGGTTTTTTATCTGCTGCAGGATTTCAAGAGACAAAAAGAATTTTAGCAAAATCTGCCATTGAAGGTACATCTGATTGGTTAAGAGGATTGAAAGAATGTGTTATTATTGGTAGACTAATACCAGCAGGTTCAGCTTTCCTAAATTATAAAAATTATTTAGATAATATTTATTTATTCAAAGAATAATTACTTAATATTCAAACTTTTCTCTTACAAATAAAAAATCTATTAAATTAGTAATATGAGTGAAACACTAAACAAAAAAGAAATTGCAAAACAGTACGTAAAAGCTTCTGTTCATTATGGACACCGTCCAAAAGAATGGAATCCAAAAATGGCTCCTTATATTTTACATGAAAAATATGGGTATCATATTTTTGATCTTGTAAAGACTTCTAAGCTTTTAAAATTAGCTGGTAACGTTTTAGAAAAGAAAGCACAAAAAGGTGGTAAATTTTTATTTGTAGGAACAAATAAAATTTCTTCATCAATTATTGCCAAACAAGCAAAAAGAACCAATAGTTTTTACATTAACTATCGTTGGTTAGGAGGCATGTTAACAAATTGGTTAACAATTCAAAAAAGAATTGATCAATTAAAATATTTAGAAAGTGAAGAACTCTCTGGCAATTTAGAGCTTTTATCAAAAAAAGAATACAGTGCTAAACGAAAAGAAATGGATAAACTAAAACGTTTATTTAATGGAATTAAAGATATGTCAACGTTACCAGACGCTGTCATTTTTACAGATCAATTAAAAGATTCATTAGCAATTCAAGAATGTCTAAAACTAGGAATTCCTACAATTTGTATTGTAGATTCAAACTGTGATCCAGATTTAGTTCCGTATCCAATTCCAGCAAATGATGATTCAAGTGCATCTGTTAATTTTATTCTAAATTATTTAGTTAACAGAATTGCTACGGGTTACAATAACGGTTTATCACCTGTTGAAACTGCATAAAATCCATCTACAATTGGTAAATTATTTTTTCAAGAAATTTGTTTATTGTTTAAAAACGTTTTTTAGGAAACAAATTTTAACTATTACTTTCATTTATATTAATAAAAAATAAGTAGTTACGAAAAAATTTAAAACAATTAAAATAATATGTACACATTTCTTTTATCAAAAATTGAAGTTGGATCTCATTTATATATAAATTTTACTAAAAGTGCACATTTACATGGTGAAACAATTTTTGTTTCATCTGTTGTGGTTACTTTAGTAAGTTTATTTCTATTTTTAGGAACAAGAGATTTAAAAAAAGTCCCTGGAACGTTCCAAAATGTAATAGAAGTCGTTTATGAATTAGTAAAAGGAATTGCATTTACGCAATTAGGACCTTCATATTACTCTCAATTTTTACCATTTGTTGCAACAATCTTCTTATTTGTTTTAGGATCCAATTGGGCAGGTGCTTTAATTCCTTGGAAACTAATTGAAATTCCACAAGGAGAGTTAGCAGCACCAACAAATGATATTAATACAACAGCATGTTTAGCAATTTTAACATCTGTTACATATTTCTTCGCTGGCTTTAAAATTAAAGGATTGGGATATTTTGCACGTTATATTAAACCAAGTGTATTTTTATTACCAATTAATATTATTGAAGATTTTTCAAAACCACTTTCGTTAAATTTCCGACTATTTGGAAATATTGTCGCAGACGAATTAACAGTTAGTGTATTATGTTCACTTGTTCCTATTCTAGTTCCAGTACCCGTTATGGTATTAGGTTTATTTGCAAGTTCAATTCAAGCCTTAATTTTTGCCACTTTAGCAGCTGCTTATGTTGCGGAAGTAATCGAATAATAAACGTACATTGAAATTTGTTGGTTCTTTGAAATAAAATTTTCAAAAATTTTTATATTATGGTAGATTCTCTTGTTGCTGCGGCTTCTGTTATTGGTGCTGCTCTTGCTGTTGGTTTCGCAGGAATTGGTCCTGGTATTGGTCAAGGAAACGCAGCTGGTCAAGCAGTTGAAGGAATTGCTCGTCAACCAGAAGCTGAAGGAAAAATCAGGGGTACTCTTTTATTATCTTTTGCATTCATGGAAGCCTTAACTATCTACGGATTAGTAGTAGCTTTATCTTTACTTTTCGCAAATCCTTTTGTTGGATAAAAAAGTTAGTTTGGCTTAGTTCGCACCTAGGTCAAACTTTACTAAATTACTAAACCTACATGCAAATAATTTTATGAACTTTCCAATAACTTTCTTTATTAATGCAAGCGGGCTTTTTGATTTCGATTTTACTTTTCCAACGGAAGCTTTATTATTCTTAATACTAGCAGGAGTTACAACTACTGTGTTCATTTCACCTGTTTCTCAACAAATGGATGAGCGTGCAGAATTTATAAATTATACGTTAAGAAAGTCAACAATTTTATTAACTTTCGGGTATGAAAAACTAACAACATGTGTTGGTTTATTAACTGCGGAAATTGATGAAATGAATCGTCAAATAAAACTTGTTAAAAATTATACAAATTCGAAATTTGAAGAAGAAATCGAAGTTGTACAGAAAGAAAATATGACTATCTTAAGTCAATTAAAAGGAGATTTATCTGTTAAATCGGCTTATCTTTTTTCAAATGTAACTAATGACCTTATTTCTTTAACAGATAAATTTTTCACAAAGAAATTTCAGTCTGCCTCATAAAATTCTTTAATACCTAAATAAAAATTAGTTATCACATTTATGAATTGGAATCTTTTTTCATTCTTTTTAAATAGTGAAGGATCTTTTATTGAATTTAATACCAATATATTAGAAACGAACATTATTAATATCTTTCTTTTATTTGGACTTTTATTTTATGCCAATAAAGTCTCTTTTAGTGGAACTTTAGAGGAACGCCAAAAAGAAATTATCCAAACTATTGAAAATGCTCAAAAAGACGTTTTAAACGCATCAAATTACTACTACTTAGCAGAAAAAGGATTTACGCAAAGTTTATTCTGGTTACATTCTTGGAAAACTTTATACGCGAAAGATAAAGTGGAAATTGTTAACTCAAAATATAAAACAGTTAAAACAGGATTAACGGAAACTTTTTCAACTACAGAAAATTTAATTACAAATTTTGAAAATAAAGCTCTTGTAGCCTTACAACGTTATATTATTTTTATTACAGCAAGTAAAATTTTAAGAAAATTTTTCTTTCTCTCTGAAAAAGAACAATCAAAACTGATTGAAGTAACAATTTCGAACTTAGGAGGATCATAATAAATGAGTTTTAATAGTAGAATGGTTACAACTTATGCTAAATCATTATTCCAAAATTTAAATAATTCTAAAAAGGTAGCTTCAACAGAAGATTCTTTCAAAATCTCAAAAATTACATCTTCAGAAGAAAAAAACTTTCTTCCAGATATCTTTATTGTGGGAGAAGAATTATTATTACTTCGTGCTACTTTAATTTCTTCAAAAAAATTAAGTAATATTTTCGAAAATCCAACTTTTGCAGAGAAACAAAAATTAGATATTATTTTAAGTATTTTTCCTGGTTTAACTGTTTCAACAAAATCTTTTTTAAAAGTATTGACGGAAAGAGGCCACTTATCATTAATTCCTGAGATTAGTGATGATTACAATAAAATTATTCTAAAATTTAAAAATACTACGAAAGTAAAATTAGTAACAGCAAGCCAATTAGAAGAAAAAATTGGTTCAATGTTATTAACAACACTTAAAAAACTTACGAATTCAACAGAAGTTATTTTAAATACTGCTTATAATCCTAAATTATTAGGAGGAGTGGTTTTAGAATATAATTCAGTAGCAATTGACGCAAGTATTTTAAAGGAATTTAGTTTATTCTTTAATGAATAATTAGACTAAATTGCATTGAACTTTATAAAAATATACCTATTTCTAAAATTTTTGAAAAAGATACAATACATATGAAAAATGTAAGCCAATTAACGAATTTTGTAGAGAATAAGTTAAACGAATATACCCAAACAACAACAAGAACAGCTGATATTGGAATTGTTTTACAAGTTGGAGATGGAATTGCTCGTATTTATGGATTAGAAAACGTTGCATGTGGAGAACTTTTAGAATTTGAAGATCAAACAATTGGAATTGCATTAAACTTAGAAACAAGTAATGTAGGTGCCGTTTTAATGGGAACAGGACGTGATATTATGCAAGGAAGTACTGTT
>Ga0115102_10598673_pt1 | contig 15265 bp, 2 predicted proteins | sample MBTome_5_FD_89644 | JGI IMG/M metagenome (GOLD analysis project Ga0115102, IMG submission 89644) | Marine eukaryotic communities from Pacific Ocean to study complex ecological interactions - MBTS_5May14_M2_3um Metatranscriptome... | ecosystem: Environmental > Aquatic > Marine > Oceanic | place... | reverse complement strand
GGAAAAAATCGTAGATTTACCGAACCGCGCTGATGTAACGCACCGTAGCAAAGATCTAAGGCACAGCGGAGTGAGTGACCACCAACAAGATTACGTATTGTGTTTCTCTATTGCTTTGATTTCCAGAAAACGATAGTAGGTCATTGTTTCTGTCACAAATACGATACCGGAAATCCTGATACGTTCGAAATTAATGGAGAGAAGTTTGAAGTAGAAGATCCGGTTTTCCGAGAGTTGGATTGAAATTGGATTGGATTGGCATCACCGCTTCGAAGCAGGGATCTCTCGAAGCGTCGAAGACGCCCACGACGCCAAGAAGGAAGAAATCTGAATCGTGACTCAAAAGTGTAGCCTCAAACGAGTAGCTGGCAACAGTTAACCAATAATGGCTCAACCCCAAATGTTCCTCGCGAAGCATCCTTTCCAGGGAGATGCTCGGCAAAGTCAGCTCTCTTTCCCGAAGGGAGCAACACTCAATGCGAGAGCCAACCAGACCGGCGCCTGGTGGTGGGGGTCTTACAACGGCAAGGAAGGCTGGTTCCCGCCAACGTACGTCCAGAAAATGGCTCCACAGGGCATGTCTTCTCCTGTTGCTTCTCAAGCACCAGGACAAGCACAATCACAATTCTCTTCGTCCATGACGATGCAACAACGAATGCAGAGTACGTCCTTTGCTCCATCGGTCAAGCAGCAGCAGCAATTTGCTCCTGCTTCTGCGACTCCGTCGATCGCTGCCTCTTTTCAGGGGGCGGGCGCTTACGGTCAAGCGCAAGCAAGTCCTGCATCGTATGGTGGAGGAAGCCAAGGGCTTAGCCAAAGCTTCCAAGGGACTACGGGCATGGTTCAGCAACAGCGGCAGTCGATACCGGCGGCTTCAAACGATCCTTTCGCAGGATTGCAAAACATGAATACGGCACCAGCACCTATTCCTTCCATGCAACAGCAAGAGCAGCAACAGCAATCGCAGCAGCCACCACCTTTATCCGGCACTAATCGCAATGCGGGTAGTTTGAATCAAAGCATGAATCAGGGGTTGCACCAAAGCATGAATGCACCAAAACCGACCATTGCCTCGATTCCGCCTCCTACGTCCACGACAGTTTCACAACGCTCGCGCTCGAAATCGCCGACATCCATGCCTTCGAGTGATGCTTCCCAGTCGTCATCGATGTCGGCCTCTGCAACGACGCCGATTCCACAATCGTCGCCAGAGTCGCCTACTCCAATGAACACTGCCCCGATGAAGTCTGCAAATCGCCAACAGGAACGCAATGCGCAAGAATCGCGGTCGCGACCCAAATCACCCACACCCATGCATACTAATCCTACGACTCCTGCCCAATCCGTTAAACTCTCCAAGGAGGAGGTCAAAGCGAGGAAGACGCGAGAAAAGGAACAAGCAAAACTCAGGGAACAAATGCTCAAGGAAAAAGACGAGCTTAGAAAGGAACAACAACAGGTAACTACAACAGGAATCGGCTCGAGCGGAGTGGCAATCCTTCAAACCGGCGACGGATCGGGAGAAATCGAAGTTGGTCTCGCGGCGGCTGGTGGTGGAATGACCGGTGGCATCGAACCCAGCTTCAATCCTTATGATTATCTCTCGGGTACTACCGGTGGATTGCCAACGCGCAAATATTCTCCAATTTTTCGAGTACCTCCTTTTTGGGCTCTTATGGATTTGGAGACATATGTCAAGCGATTTACAAAGACGAAGGAGCAATTGGCGGATCGTAATGCAGCGTACCAGCAGCTTGCCAAGGCTCTGAGTTTTGTGTGCCATGTGGTCGCCCAAACGGAAGAAGCTACGAAGAAAGGAATAGGACGCTTTGCAGCTCTTCGTGGGTCAACCGTGGGTGTTACCGAAAGATCTAGCCCTTTATCCTATTTGAAATGGAATCACATGGCATGCGAGGCTTGTGTGAAACTCATTTCGCTTTTGCCCCACTCGGCCGGCGCTTCGGGAGAAGCTTTGGACGGCCTTTTTCTAAACTTTTTGAACGTGTTTGTTTCGCTGATTGAAAATCTGCAAGACAACCAGCAACTCGTTCTTCCGGGAGGCTGGCAGCAACCGGACTACCATCACCTTTGTTTGTACATTGTTCGAAATTGTGGGGGTGGCAATTTTAGTTTTACTGTCTGCAACACGGGCAAGGATGGTTTGCAGTATCATCCATCTACCTTTGACTCAGAAACCGGCGGACAACTAAAGCAACTCGCACTGACTGTTTGGAATATTCCTGCAAAAAGATTGTTGGACTCTACCTTTTGGACTGTCCTTTTTCGGATGCAAGTCTATCCAAACAAGAATAACACGGCTGAGTTTTTCTACACGAAACTCTTGCCTAGTTTGAACTCGCAGCCCCTTCGATCCAATACGGACCAAGGTCCAACAGAATATTTGGAGATCCCCGACTCTATTGCCGCGTCTTCCTTCCATCCACTTGCCAAGCTAGCTATGACTACTACCCCACAAAATGGAATGAGGTCAACGAGGTACTCTTCTCTGTTGTTGATGAACGCAGCAGTTGACTTGGCCTATGCTGAAATTGAATTGGCACCGCCCTCATCCATGGATCCGGAGGATACTCGAATTTTGAAATTGACAGGAAGAAATCTTGCGAATTTTGCTTCGAAAATGGATGCCAACACTGTTGGAGATGGAACTCTTTGCCAATCGTTGTCTAGCACTTGGGATCTTCTCGATAAACTTCATCAGAAGATTGGTGTGACGGCCTCGAGAGCGATGGATCAATATAGCCACGGGCTATCGAAGTCAGCCCTGAATGACGACTTTTCAAAGGGTAGGATCAAGTCTCTACGGACTGATGCTGGTTCGGCCGCCTATCCCCTTTTCGGGAGACTTCGTCGCGACGATTACGAAAACGTCGTTAAAAAGTTAATGGGAGACCCAAGACGGGATCCTATTTTGATTCCGGCCGTATTGACCGATGAAAAGTTGCCTCATGTAGCAACTGATTACACAACAGCGTCTTCGTCGTTGCAAAGGGTAGCAGATGCGTGCAGTCTGTTGCTTCAACAACGTCGTATGATAAAGAATGCCCCGGCGTTTGCTGCGTCGGCTGCTCAGTATGCGTTGACGGTATTGCTCCCAATGCCTAACTCGGATCCGAGATACTGCTTTTGGAGGAAAAACGACATGAGAAGAGAAACGCAACTGAACTTGTTGTTTCTCATTCGACGTATCTGTCGGATTTACTCAGCTGCAACGGTCTGCGTTCAACAGTCACGAGGTCTCGTGGCAATTCGGTCAATCACCTTTGCCTCTGCGGCTTGTATTGCGGATGCTATTTGTCGTGTCAAGGCGGTGGATGATCCTTCTACATTCGCACTCCATTATTCTGGATTATGCGAGGGACCTACGCATGCCTTTGCGATCGAAGCAGGTGCCTTCGATACTCTTGGATCGAATCTTCCAATCTATGACCCCAATTTATGCTCTCTTCGTTTCAGATGTCTTGACTATTTGCGAGAAATGACGTACAACGATCATGGAGTTAAACGCAACACGGTTTTCAATTTTGATAATAGTATGGTTCCAACAGAAGGTGATATTATTCTTGCAACGCAGCTTTCCATACAGCTTGCTCTTGCGCGTCCATACCCTGCCACGGACGAAGCATTGCTCAATCATACATCAAAATTGATTTCCGGTACGAACGGTTCGATTTTAGAAGTACTTCCAGAATTCGGATACTTCCGTGATATCGTGTTTCACTTCAAGCATGCACTTTCGGGAAAGTCACAAACGGTAGAAGATATTCCGAAGAACAAGACGTGGCTGCCATCTGACGCGACGCTACACTGGAGAGTGAAACGAAAAGATAAGGACAAAGAAGATATAAGGCTTTACTATGATGTGAAAGCTTTTGAAGGCCACCCACAGGAGTTTGTCGACAAGGTAGCTCTTGAGGCAACTTCTGCATCACAGTTCAAGGGTTTTTTGGCTCTTTTTAGTAGCAAACAAAGAGCTGTTCGATCACGGTTGTCGGCCGCAGATGCAACCACTGTCGTGAATTCGTGTGGTGATAAATTTTTAAGCAAAAAGGGAAAACAAGTATCTGTTCGGACTGAGGATGATATATTGCATCTCAATAACAAAGAACTGCCCACATTTGGTCACGTTCTTTCACCAGCTGATGCTGAGAAATTTGTTCAATTTTTAACAGTTCCATACATTAGGATCCCGCTCATCTTGGATTTCTTTGCTAATGGTGATCCCGGAAGATTATCTGCATTGCGAACAAAATCTTTACAGATGATAGTTGACGCAGCTATTTTTGAACCTGGTAGGTGGAAGCCGGCCGACTTCAGTGATGTTATCGACGAAATTCCTATCAAGGATTTCGATCGGCTTGAAACATTACTTGCCACAGCGCATGGTACCCTGTTCAACGAAATCGCAAAATCTCCAGACGTTGTAACATCCTGTGTTTTGAAAATTTTAGAGCGTGCATTGGATATGGACGTTGGAAAGTATACCAAAAAATCATCTTCTGGTCCTCTGATTCTTTATGCTATTCGTCTAGCTGTGAGGATCGAAGGATATCTCAAGTATGCTTTGAAAAAATGCATACCTGGTCAACCCAGACCTCGTGGATTAGAATCGCTTGATAAACTGAAGATAGAGTCTGCATTACAGAAAATTCGAGCAATGCTCGATGCCCAGGCAATACCTATCCTCGAATACTGGATCGATCCATCGAGAAATAAGACCAAGGATATTGATTCCGCTTGCCTCGTCCACGCACACCTGTTGTATCTATTCAAGAACTACGACTACCATGATTTGGATTATCGAGCCGTCTCAATTATTCTATCCTCGCAGGTTTTTCTAACGATCAATCTTCGCTTTAGTAGCAAGGTGTACGATGACCTTCAGGACAAAAATAACCCGACACAGCCTCCGCCATCCATTCAAATCGCTCAATCCGAGGTTTTCGACACAATTCAAACTCACCGATACAATATTTTGAGGTTTATCCGAGAGAACACAAAGAAGGGGAATGATGCAATGGAATCAGTGGTTCGCATTGCGACATCGACTGGCGGTAGAGACACTAAAGAATCGGAACTCAAACAACGCCATTGGGAAAGCATTGGTCACCAAACTTGTTATGGAAGATTTGTACCAGATACAGAGGATATCAAGCTCCGAGATGGATCATATCGAATCCCTAAGCCCGGAAAAAGTTACGAAGAATGGATGCTGTATGTAACTACAAAAGCTGTCGGAATTGAAGTGAATGTACAACTAAGCGACTTTACACTTCAAAATCACAAAATGACTCTACTTGATCCGAACATTTTAGAGGATCTTGATTTTGAACCAACAAGACTGATGGCGTTAGGTGGTGCAAAGGACATCGCCTCTGCTGAAGTAATGCACACGACGAATCGCTACTGGTGGCGTCTTGTGGGTCGCCGCTATGATGTGCAATCATGGGGTCCTGATCAGAGAAACTATAAAGAGCTGAAAGAATTCAAACACCCTAAGTACACTAGGAAATTCCCGAATGGACTCAAAAGTGGAGAGACTTGGATTGCGGGTATTTTAAAGGACAAGCTCCCTTTGATATTGCCAAATGTGAAATTATATATGTCAAACAAAGACTTTTCAGTTGAACCTTATGTTGTTCTCTCTGGATGGATAGAAAACAAGAAGGATGCGAATTCTATTTCGACGCACACTTTAAAGGAGGTTGTTGTATGGCAACATCCTCCTGCAATTACCGTCTTTAATGTTGTGGAACATGGGCGAAGGCATCTGCGAGTTGTTGAATACGCCTCTAATTTATCAACTTCATTGCACGAAGTACAAAACGGAGAACCGTATCCTGATCGTGTAGGAGGTATGCTTGCCATGTCGGCTGGGGTACCGATGACTACCGTCGATTCTTCGCCTTCGTTGATCGTTACAAGAGCTCTAAGTTCTGAAATTGGAACTCAGACTTTTTTACCGGAGAGGTTCTTGGCTGGTTTAATTTCTACGTCTCTTATCGATAAATATATGTTTTGGCAGAGTGAAAATGATGACATTATCGGTTATGAGAAAGTGAAAATATTCAGCGAGGATGAAGAAGATCCGTTAAAGAATGACGATGACCTCTCGTCGACTCGGCTAAAAATAACACTATCGAAAGACCCTGGACTCGATACAACAGGATTTTGTAACACTGAAGCCGAGGCGTTGGTGCAAAGAATACCAGTGTTGAACTCGGATCCTTTGACTGAGTTGAGAGACCCAAATCGTCCAAGTCTCACTCTTTTGAATGTTGTATCGGCTCCTCCTTCCTCGTTGCTGAAGAGAGTAGGGATGATGCTCTCAAGACTAGATAATCTCGCACACGTACTTGTCTGGAGCACATCAAATGTGCAGACGGCGCACTCACATGCCTCCATTGACCTCATTGAGCTACCTCGTGTAAATTTGTCATTTAAGCCAAGGGAGTTCACTACGCCCGATGGGGAAAGAGAGTTCAGAATATATAGCAATGATTATGACGGATTATTCATTGCCACGTCAAGCGAGTCGCGAGAGATGGCCGAGACGTTGCTTGGCGACGTTTCACATTTCGTCGTTTTACAGAACGCCGAGAACGACTTATTTATTTTGATGCCGGGTTGCGCACTGCCGCGTAGGTTACATACAGACGGATCTCGTTTATCTGTGCAGGTTCTTTTGGATCGCAGAGATCAAGAATGGATCGACAACATTGGTGAAGTACGATGTTATCTTTACCCTATCCACAATTCAAGGTCATTCTTGGTGACGCCTTCACTTGCATCTTCGTTGTATTTGATGTTGATGCACTTCATCACAGGATCTTATCAGGATGTCTACAAGATGATGGAATCTTGCGTAAGCGAGGAATTGACACCAGAAGAGCAACAAATATTTAACCAGCTTGAATTCTTAGGTAACGATTACCACCCTGACGCACATGCGTGTCGATTGAAACTCTCTGTGGTAACTGTTGGTTTAGGAGAAGAATCAACAATGAAGTGTCCTTGGAGTGTTGCAGAAGAAATGGAAGAGTATGCGAAGAAGCATGTATTTGTCTCTTCAGCATGTAGACTAACCACAGAAGAGGAATTGCTTCTTTTACAACTATGTAAACCAGACGCCCGAGGGAGACTGTCGCTTACCCTATTGAATCGGAAAGCGTTTGTTACGGCAGTCAGTAGCTTAGCGACTCTGCCTGACAACAAGAGCCTCACAGTAAAGCTTGGAACAGAGAGACCACCCACCATCGAAAATTTTGATCGCGGCGATGATATGACTATTATCAATAACCCAAAGAAAACAATGATTTCTGCAAAGTTATTTGGTGCGGCCTACAATAGGCCAGAAGAGGAACAAATTGCATACGGAGGACTGAAGGCGCTGGGGTTCATCAACGCTGCCCTGAACTCTGGTATTGAACTGTCTTCGTCAAGATATGGGTTTCCGCTGATGTATGATCTTCTGACTAATACTGTAGCATTCAAACTAAATCCTAGCGATAGACCTCATAACTGGGGGCGTATCTTGTTTCGTATGTTGCCACCTTCAGACTTCAAGAATGGATCGGCGGAGATGTCCGTTCTTCGTATTCTCGCTGAGAATCCGAATATCGCTGGCCATCCAAATCTTCCGAAGTTTCATATTGATAGCGGGATGAACAAGATTAAGGGAATGTTTCAAGGAAAAGATGCTGTTAGTCGTCTTCTTGAGCAATTGCATGTCTTTTTGAAGCAGGAGGGCGTACAAAACCTGATGGCCCACCCTACAGCTCTCAAAGAATCCATTCCAAGAACATCAATGATTCTAACTCGCCCTGAGTCATACTCTCAACACAGGCTCTGGGTTGTGCCAAGAATTACTGACTATTCCCGTTCTAACTTTCAGTTGGATATTCAGAACTGTGCTGCAGTCAGTATACCATTGAAACAGCTTCAGGCATTTGCTTCTAGGCCCTTGGCACCAATGAAGCTTGAGAAATATGTAAATTTTCTGACTCGTCATGAGCTAGGGTTGGCTGCGGTTTCTGGGGCAATCCCATTCGATGTTTCTGGTGAACCTGCTTCAAACACTCACTGTTCACAGGCTACTATTTCACGGGTCGCTACTGATGTTTTGAAACATGCTCAGAAGGCAAATTCCGAGAAACAACCTATCTTAATTGGATTTACTCCGAGGGATGTTGATTCCTTCCACTCAAACCCGGCAGCATTGAGTACAGCAATGGGACAGTTGAACAATCTCATCAAGGGACTGAATCAGGCTATGGCTTTCGATAGGAAGTCTTTGTGGAACCTCATGAATCGTGCATTAGCAATTGCGACTAGTGATGAGAGAAGTGACACACCAAATTCCAGCGGGCCAAACGGAGAGATAAACTTTCTCAAGTTCAGACTCGGACAAGTGAGCGAAAGAGAACCTGCAGCCTGGTTCGAACTGTTGGTCGCATCTATTCTTTCTACCACAGCTGATCACGATATTCGTTCTTTAAACCCCTACATGTCTGGAGTTGCGTACAAAACAGTAACCAGTCTTACGATTGTCGCAATGCTCACATCGATTCGAATAAGTCAAACACATCGAGCTCTTACAAGTCTAGCGAAACTGATGAACCTCGTTAGAGGTGTGAATCAGTCAAAGAATGATACGGGGCTTCGCGCTCGAGTATGCCAGGAGATCAAACTTCAGTCACAAAAAGTTGCTACGGACATAGCAAATGAAAGACATTATATGAGAGTTAATGCGACTAATCCAAACTTTATTGAGTTTGACCCAAGGTTCCTTGTCTTTGAATTCACCTACTCGATTTTATTGCGGAAGAGTCAAGTCATTCTTGTCAATAAATTTCTTCACTCTCTACGAAACAACAACCAGTCCATGTGCCATCAGATGATCATGGGCGCAGGAAAGACTACTGTTGTTACACCGTTGCTTGCATTGATGCTTGCTGACGGACAACAACTAGTCACACAGGTTGTTCCTCATGCTTTGCTCGAATTTTCTAGGAGTGTGATGAGAGAGAAGTTCGCTGCTGTGGTTCGTAAGCCAATCTTCACTTTCAGTTTCAATCGAGGAACTCCTATTACGAAAGATTTATATTTGAAACTCTGCAAGGCACGAGACAGTCGTGCAGTAATCTGTGCAACACCGACAAGTATTAAGTCGTTCATGTTGAAGTTCGTAGAGATGATGAAGGTGCTCGAAGAAACGAAATTCGGAAGAGGTGGAACAAGACAGCCTGCCAATAATGGTGTTTTTGGTAACTTTTCCTTATCAGCAATTGCTCGGCGTTTCCGCGATCAATCAGAGATTGTTCAAGCTCAAGTAAACCCCGAAGATGTGTTTTACTGTACAGAGATTTTGAAGCTGTTCCGAAGTGGTGTTCTGCTTCTTGATGAAGTTGACCTAATATTGCATCCACTGAAGAGTGAACTAAATTGGCCTATCGGCTTAAAGGACCCCATCGACTATTCAAGATCGAAGCTAGGGATTGGTCTTCGCTGGGACATTCAATGGCACATTCTCGATGCCGTATTCTATTACACAGAACGAAAAATGTCGGTCGCTTTCAAAGATAGTAGGGAAGCACTTTCTATCCTCGAGAGCATGTCGCAGGTGATCGAAGAAGGTATTGCAAGCAAAGACATGCAAAAGACGCCGCACCTTGTGTTGCTAAACCGCAGTTACTACCACAAGAAATTGAAACCTCTTTTGGCCAGATGGCAATTGGTGTACTTGAGAAACAAGAGGCTACCTTCAGTTGAAGATAAACACTTACTCTCGTACATGATGAATGGCCCATTGAAGGATCGCCAAGCAGCCTCTGCCGTTCAAGTTGCTTTAGACGATGAGTACATGAAAATGTTGAACTTGAGTCACGACCTTCTCCAAAATTTCATACCACATTGCTTGAGTAAAATCAATAGAGTTTCATTTGGTCTGCTTACGAAACAAGACCTGAGAAACAGTGGGGAGAAGAATGTCTCTCTTGCCCGCCGGCTAGCAGCAGTACCATTCATCGGGAAAGATATCCCAAGTCGTGCTAGCCAGTTTTCGCATCCTGATATTGTGATAGGATTGACGATCCTTGGCTACAGATACGAAAAAATGAGGATGGCAGATTTTGAAAATATGTTGCTTGAGCTACGGGAAAAGCTAGACGCAGAATTTGGACCGTATCACAAACGTCCATCAGCTCTTCGATACAAAGAATGGGTAGAAATAGCAGGGGGAAAGGTTCGTGGACCAAGAGAGGGAGAGGATTCGGGCGCGTTGGGACCTGCAAACATTGCAGCATATTCTCTCGGCCCGATTGGAAGAGGCGAGCGAGGATCTGACGACATTTGGCCACTTCACTTACTTGATCTGAAAGATGAAAATCATATGAATATCACATTCAATCTTCTTAGGGAACAACCGAAAGTGATAGAATATTATCTCGATCAATTTGTTTTTCCTCTAACAATGGAGCATCATCACGAAAAAATTAGTGCTTCGGGCCAAGATCTCGGTGGGGAGCTGTTGTTCAGTAGACGACTTGGTTTTAGCGGAACCCCGAGTGATTTGTTGCCAGAAGAGCTTGGTCAATGTCAATACGACGAAGGTGTTGACGGCCAAATCCTCAATACACTGACAAGTGAGACCATTGTGTCAAGCAGAACGATGCCTCCGGACTGGAATGCAGAGAAGTTGTTGAACTATATTGCAACGGCGAACCCTCCATTCCACGCACTTCTAGATTGCGGTGCCCTTATTACTGGTTTGAGTAATTTTGACGTTGCAAAATACCTTTTAGCGAACGGACTCTCTCATGACTTCGATGGGGTTGTATTTTTGGACCACAAAGATCGGAAGATGATTTTGATGAGGCATGGAATGAACGTCGTTAGACTGAACCAATCTGGAATACCCCCACATAAACGGTTCTCTTTTTATGATCAAATCCACACCACTGGAATGGATATTCACCAATGCATTGACGCCAGAGCTGTATTGACACTTGGAAAGGACATGACGTTCAGAGATTATGCGCAAGGGGCTTATAGAATGAGAGGAATTGGCAAAGGTCAGACTATTGAGCTCTTCATTATCCCTGAAGTGATGCGTTTGATCAACGATCAAGTAGCGAAGTTAAACAAGAAACAACAAATCCCTCTGCAAGTACAACCGCCAGCCCCTACTGGCTACGCCTCAGACCTACTTAGCTTAGCAAATCCTCTCTCTGGACCAGCTTCAATCCAAGCCGTAGGGAGTGGACGTCAGTTGCTGGTGAATGTTTCTGCATGGCTCACTGTAAATGGAATGAAGAGTGAAAACATGCAATTCAAGATGCTTTGTCAACAGAGTATCGACAATGTCACAAGAAAGCGGGCTTTCAAGACGCTTGGAGCTAATTACAGAGAATTGACTCAACTAGCCTTTTCAGCGCGCATGAAAGAGTTCGCAAATCTAAGTGCGAAAGCATCTTCAACAGCAACTCAGAAGGATGCTGCAACATCTGGATTTGAGGAATGGTTAAAGGGATCAACTAGTCTTTTCGCTGATGATATTGACGCAATAAAAACCCTCGTATTACCTAATTCTGGAGGGTCGGCCGCGAGAATGAAATTAGTTGGTATTGAGACGCTACAGAAGTCAATTGACATTCTTTCAGAACGTTTGGATTTCACTGTACAGAATAGCATCCCTATACCTGTACCTCTATCGGACCAGTTGCGTAATAGCGTGATTCAAAGAAAAAAATTCATTGTAAATGATTATGACAAGGCCGTGGTGGACAAAATACTGATGGTCTTGTTCAATTCAGAGGGACTTGGAAAGAGTCGATCCACGGGTACTGTTATTATAGAAGTTGGTGACGAAGATCAAGATGCGAATTTGGGTAAAGAACAAGTCTCGGAAGAGGAAGTTCTCAAGGAGCAGGAGGAGGAAGAGGAAGAAGAGGAGGAGGAGGAGGAAGAAGAAGAAGAGGAGGAAGTGGTCGAAGAATACCCAAAAAAGAAGAAATATGCCCGGGATGGCGAGAACCCAGATCCTTGGCAGATAGAAGCACTCTCTGTTCCCTTTTCAGATGACAATAGGAAGTGGAAGATAATGAGGGACGGAAATAACATCAAGTCGTGGCAGCGATATTTTTACCCAGCAAGTCAATTTTCTGTCAAGAATTATCTATTTTCGAAAGGTGTCAGCATGGAATTTCCTGATTATCTGTACTTATCCAAGAATTATTATGATTTATCATGGAGTAGAAAGACACATCGTCGTTTGAAAAATGTGATTGTAACGATGGACTTTATTCCTTCAAGAGGAGCTGTGAAAGAGGTTGCTGCTGCTGGAAAGGCGTTGTCAAAGACACAGGAGAAGATGCTTAAGAGGGCGTTTTCAAGCGCTGATAATAATCAATCAGGGACAATTTCTTTCGCCGAGCTGAAGGAAGTTTTGAAAGCGGTAGATGTTGATGTAGATGGCGAAGAGGGTGACAAATTTTTTCAGCAAATGCCTGAATTTGCGAATCGCCCCGTCACTTTTGACGAGCTGAAGAGATTGCTTGAGCAGCGGCTGTATAACCGCGTTCAGTCTGGTAGATACTATGTTGCCCTATCATTGTTCGAGGCCGAATGCATGCGTGCTGTAATGCATCAACAGAGCTCTCTTCCGTTGATTCCAGGGAGGGATTGCGCTGTAGCTCTAAGAACCGATCGAACTCTCCTGGACGCGTCATATGGTTATGAACAAGCGAAGAGCTTCCAAGATTCAACTGCCAAAGCATGTTATCGCTTCATCGATAGTTCTCTCACCTACCAACCCCGAGAAGTTAGTTTACTTCTTCGAGCTATTCAAGAAAATGATCTGGAGTTGCGTTTTAATTACTTTGTTGAAGTAAGAAGTAACCGTCGTCGAAAGCAGAAGGATCCTTCCACGTCTGCTTTATCAAAGGTGTTTATTACCGCGGATGAGCATCATATGCTGAATTACAAGATAGCTGCGGGAAGGATCACAGCAATGCTCAAATCAAGGGGTATGTACCCGAGGGACTGCTTTAATGCCATTGATAGGGACCGAGATGGTCTGTTGAACTATGATGACATTAAACGAGGGCTAGCATGGCTCGGACTGCCACTCGATCAAGTTCTTCTCCTTGGATTTATGAAGGAACTGGACAAAGATAAAGATGGATTCATCAATCTCGACGAGTTCAAAGCAGCTGTAGGCTTTGAAGACGACGGTACAATGGCTGCTAATGCTGCATCATTCAATAATGGAATGCCATTACCACCGATGCCGTCAGACGACAAACAGAAAAAAGTTGTTAATATCCCTCCTGGAGTCCTTGCAGCTGTGAAGGTGAAAGTAAAGAAGGTCACCAAGTTCAGCATGATATGGAACAGCCAAGGAAGTATGTCACGACAGAAAATCAGTATCTGGGAGCCTGTCATTCAAACCGGTGCATTCCGCCAAAACAAAGAATCATTTTCACTCGGGCACTTCGCGGGGTCTGGATACGATAATCCTAACCGCGATGGCAAAGATAGATTGTGTATCGAAGCTACTGATACCACTGGCAGTTGGGTTGGAGGTAGCAGTTGGATGCCTCATGTGATGGATAAATTTATGCCACATCCAGCGCGCTTCCGTCTTGCATGGAGTGTCACACACGGTAGTAATCCGTTTTATGCATGGGAACCCGTCCCTCCAGGTGATGAATTTGTTTCGCTGGGTTTTATCGGAAGTAAATCCGACAAGCAGCCAGACGTCAAGTGTATGCGTTGCGTTCCACGAGACTGGTGCAAACCAAGTGGTTTTCTCGGAAAGATTTGGGACGATAGTGGATCTGGCGGGCGACAGGGTAGCATATGGGTTTTCAACACTTTGAATTTGGCCGGATTTGTCAGTGGAAGCGACCCACCAGTAAAGAAAGGATTTGACTTAAAGAGTACACGATTTTTCCTCAAAGAATACAGTGATACAAATTCGAAAAAAGTTGCTCCCGCAGGAGGTTATGTGAATCCAAAGGGATAAAAAGTGAAATCATTCACCATTTTATTTTTACTAAAAGAAACGCAAAGATTAAAAAATAAACTAAGCATTTAAAAACATCTAACAAAACTTGTATTGCTGAGTAAAGGTGCGAGTACGAGTGCGAGTAACTCGTAGCAGCAATATTATATTCATCGTCATAGCTTGTTTTTTGTCGTTAAGCGCTGTCGAGATAAGCAGCCTTCCGAATGTCTCTAAGACAAGTCAAACTCGTCTCTAAAGGCATTCCATCAACCGTATTTTCCATTTTTCCACTTACTCCATCTCTACAGCCTGCAGTGACGCAACGATCTAGCAGAGATATTTCATCTTCTTCCGTGGGAAGACATCTATCTACCCACTTTCGTATTGATGCCCTCCGATCGTCCTTACTGGTGTTCTCTCCGACATGGGCTAAAGCAGCTGCGGCTGCCAGGGCGTACCCTCCCCAATTCGACACACTAGCTGCAATTAGAAAGTCTGCAGCCATCACACACCCGATCTTTTGTCCATTTTTAATCTTCGGATTGTTAATAATATGTTCAATCACTTTGCCCATGCCGAGTTCATTGCCTCCATCTCCGATGGATATCATCTTACAATTTGTCTCCGCGACAAGTCGATGAAGAGGTGCGATCAAACCTTTTTCGTTCATATCGATTCCTCTCATAGTATAACATTTTCCATCCTTCCCGGGGCCAGCTCTTTCACATGATATCAATAATCTGCACAGTTTTGCATATTTGGTGAAGCGTTCTTCGTCGTCTTTGGTAAATTCCGAAGGAAAAGTTTCAAGTGTGATTTTTCCACAATTCTCCGGAAGCGAAATTCCGTTCAACGCAGCAGCAAAGACGGCCGCATTGCACTCGTCTGTAATAACGGTCACATCGTGGCCAAAAGCAGCTGCAGCCCGGGCAATCGCATAGGTTCCTGGAGGTCCATCAGTCTCGGTAGGAGGACTTTCGTTGACACAGCACGGGAATCCCGATAAAACAATGATGTGGGAGGGAGACTCAAGTCTCCCAAGAGTTTTCGCAGCCAATTCGAGATCACCGGGAACAATCAAGCTCTTCATTCCACGATCACCAACGTCGGTGCCAATGATCGCCTGAATTTCATCGTAAATACTAGTAGTAGCAACAGAGTGAGTCATGATCAATAAGAGCAATTGGGACAGAATTAATCCGGTTTGATAGAGACTCATTTGGACCTACTAGGACTCGG
>Ga0115102_10212932_pt1 | contig 15484 bp, 28 predicted proteins | sample MBTome_5_FD_89644 | JGI IMG/M metagenome (GOLD analysis project Ga0115102, IMG submission 89644) | Marine eukaryotic communities from Pacific Ocean to study complex ecological interactions - MBTS_5May14_M2_3um Metatranscriptome... | ecosystem: Environmental > Aquatic > Marine > Oceanic | place... | reverse complement strand
TTTTCTGGGTATGCACCATCTCGGCCGCTTAGGGCGTTAAATATAGCGCTAAGTAGGTCTTCAAAGTGACGACCAAAAGTTAGATAAGAGTTTTTTCTAAATCTTTTTGTAAAAATAGTTATTTATTTTACGTTAGATCCACAGGGCTTTTAACTTTTATATTTTTATTCTAAATTAAACTTATTTTATTTATACATATATGCGATAAAAAACGCCATTTGGTAAATCTAGATCAGATATTTGGTCAAGTACACTTTTAGCGCCTTGAAAACTAGGGTCAATTTCTAAAGCTCGTCTATGCATTCTAATTTCGAAATGTTCCCGAGAGTCTTTATCAACATGAGGTGAGCGTAAAACACAGTAAATACGCTTATTAGTTGGTAATGCAACAACACTACTTGAAGAGAAAGGAACCGTTTCTACCAATTCAACTATTTGTCGACAGCCGGAAACTAATGATTCATGGTTAAAAGACATTAATTTGAGATGAAGTTTTGCGCTCGATTTTTTTTTCATGAAATTTTTTAGTTATTTAACAATTTTAGAAACGACCCCTGCACCAATTGTGCGACCACCTTCACGAATTGCAAACCGCATACCTTCTTCAATTGCTACAGGATAAATTAGTTCAGCAGTCATTTTAATTCTATCACCTGGCATTACCATTTCAACAATAGATCCATCATCTGCTGTAAATTGTGTAATTGCACCTGTTACATCAGTTGTTCTTACATAAAATTGTGGTCTATAACCTGTAAAAAATGGTGTGTGTCGACCACCTTCATCTTTTGTTAAGACATAAACTTCAGATTCAAAACTTGTATGTGGAGTAATTGTCCCCGGTTGGGCTAATACCATCCCACGTTCAATATTTTCACGTGTAACACCACGTAATAAAATACCTACATTATCACCAGCAAACCCTTCATCTAATGTTTTCTGGAACATTTCAACTCCAGTAATTGTTGTGGTTTGAGTATCAGTAATACCAACAATTTCAACATTATCTCCTACTTTAATAATTCCCCTTTCAATACGACCAGTTGCAACAGTACCTCGGCCTGTAATTGAAAATACATCTTCAATCGCCATAAGGAATGTTTTTTCTGTATCCCTTTCAGGCGTTGGTATATATTCATCAACTGCATCCATTAGTGCAAAAATTTTATCGACCCATGGATTGTCACCTCGTTTAGTAATTGTTGAATTTTCCTTTGAAATTGCTTCAATTGCTTTTAATGCTGACCCTGGACAAATTGGGATATCATCACCTGGGAAATCATATGCCGATAATAATTCACGGACTTCTAATTCTACTAATTCTAATAATTCTTCGTCATCTACTTGATCTTCTTTATTTAAAAAAACCACAATATCAGGAACTCCAACTTGTTTTGATAATAAAATATGTTCACGAGTTTGTGGCATTGGACCATCTGCTGCTGAAACAACTAGTATAGCTCCATCCATCTGGGCTGCACCAGTAATCATATTTTTTACGTAATCAGCATGTCCAGGACAATCTACATGGGCATAATGCCGGTTTTCCGTTTCATATTCAACATGTGCTGTGTTAATAGTAATTCCACGTGCTCTTTCTTCTGGGGCACCATCAATATCTTCATATGCTTTAAATTCAGAATCACCATTTAAAGATAAAGTTGCTGTTATTGCTGCAGTTAAGGTTGTTTTACCATGATCAACATGACCAATTGTACCAATATTCACATGTGGTTTTGTACGTTCAAATTTTTCACGTGCCATTATTAAATTCCTTTGAATTATAAAAAATTGTATTTTATTATTATAAGCTTTTAGCGAGAAGATTTAATAATTTAGAATTAATACCTAAAATGTGCGAAAGCTTTATTTGCTTCGGCCATTTTATGTGTTTCTTCTTTTTTTTTAATAGTATTACCGATATTATCAGCTGTGTCAATAATTTCATTAGCTAATTTAATTGACATACTCCTACCAACTCTTTTATGAGCATATTGAATAATCCAACGTAAAGATAAATTAGTAGCTCTAAACCTATTAACTTCAACCGGGACTTGATAAGTTGAGCCACCTACTCTTCGAGCTTTAACTTCTACAGTAGGGCTCGCGTTTCGTATAGCTTTTTCAAATACACCAAGTGGATCTTTATTTGTTTTTAGCTTAATAATCTCGAAAGTTTGATAAACAATATTTTCAGCAATAGTTTTTTTACCAGATTTTAAAATTCGAGTAATAAGTAAACTAACTAAGGAACTATTGTAAAGACAATCTACTTCTGGAAAACGTTTTTTGGAAATATTTCGACGAGACATAATATATAATGAAATTTTTTTATAGTTTATTGCGTTTCAATTTTAAGTAATTTTTAATTAGAGTTGTTCTTAAGTATTATTTTTTGGTTTCTTAACACCATATTTTGAACGACCTTGTGTTCTATTTTTAACCCCTCCAGTATCTAGAGCTCCTCTAACTATATGATATCGAACTCCAGGTAAATCTTTAACTCGTCCTCCCCTAATTAAAACTACAGAATGTTCTTGTAAATTATGACCGATACCTGGGATATAAGCTGTAACTTCAAAACCTGAAGTTAATCTTACCCTTGCAACTTTTCGAATTGCTGAATTTGGCTTTTTTGGTGTAGTGGTATAAACTCGGGTACAAACACCTCTACGTTGAGGACAATTTACTAATGCGGGTGATTTTGTCTTTTTTTTAATTTGTCTACGTCTTGAACGAACTAATTGTTGTATAGTTGGCATAAATTTTTAAAACTGATTATAAATAAATTTTGAAAATTATTAGTTAGTTGTATTTAAACGATATTTTTTCATGAATTTTTCTACACGTCCTTCACTATCAATAATAACTTGTGAATTGGTATAAAAAGAATGATTTGCTAACCAAATATCAATTTGTAATTCACTTTTCGTCGAACCAATCAAACAAAGGGGTTTTCCATCGCATAAGATTGAAGTTTTTTCAAACCATTTAGGATGTATATTATATTTTGGCATATTTTATAAAAATTAACGTTTTGAGTACTGTGGAGCTTTTCTCGCTTTTCGTAAACCATATTTTTTACGTTCTTTAATACGTGAGTCACGCGTTAGTAATCCAAGTGGTTTTAAAACTAATCGATAATGATTCTCTTGTTTACATATTAATCGTGCAACTCCTAATTGAATTGCTTCCGCTTGACCAGTTAAGCCACCACCTTGAACCAATACTTCAATGTCAAAAATTTTATGAAGTTTTAATTCTTTTAAAGGTAACCAAATAAGTTTTAAATAATTATCATTGTATTGTAAATACTTATTACCCGAGATTTTATTAATACGAAGTTCACCCGTACCACCTTCTCTTAGAAAGACTCTTGCACTCGCTTGTTTTCGTCTTCCAAGACCAATATTCTTTTTTTTAAAAACTAATTCTGTTTTATGATCCATAAATTTAAATATTTATAATTATTTTTTTTATTAATATTGTTCTTTTCATTCTGATGAATTTAATAAATTAATACATACAAAAATTTTACTAATTCATATTATCAAAAATATTTAAACCGGTTTAAATAAAATCACTACTTAATTTAAAATTTTGTCAAGTTAATCAAATTTTGTGTTTTATGAGGGTGTTTGTGATCATTATAAATATATAACCGTCTCATTAATCTTTTAGTTTCTGTTTCTGATAACATACCTTTTACAGCTTGTTGAATTGTAAATTTGGGAAGACAATCAGTAACATTTTTTATTTTTAAAGAACTACCTGGCCGACCTGGTCTATTAACAATATAATGTTTACTATTTTCATTTAAAATAATTAAATCAGCATTTATTAAAATTATATAATCACCAAGGTCTACTGAAGGATAATAAGAGGGTTTATGTTGACCTTTTAAAAAAGCAACAATAGTTGTTGCAAGTCGGCCTAATTTTAAGCCTTTGCAATCAATAAGAATCCAATTACGGTTTTTGGAATCGTTTGTTGGTACAAATGTTTTATTTAATGAATTCATAATTTTATTTAAAAATAAATAACGAATTATACTGATTAATTAAAAAAGTTATAGATGAAAAAATCTTCTATCTTAAATGAATTTAATTCTTAATTTTTATAACTCTTTATTATAAACGCTTGACATATTTCATTTCTAATTAATTTTTCTAAAAAAGTTTTAAATAATTTGGAAATTTAATAAAATTTCAAATATATTTTTTAAATTAATTAATTATTCAAGGTTAGTAGAAATATGATTAATTATCTTTATATAATTTAAAATTTTAAACACGTCTACGTTTTGGTGATCGACAACCATTATGTGGAACAGAAGTTATATCTTTAATAGAACTAATTTGAAGTCCAGCATTTTCTATTGCTCGAATAGCTGTTTCTCTCCCAGATCCTTGACCTTTTACTAATATCTCAATATTTTTCATTCCATTTTTCAAAGCCTCTAAAGCTACTTTTTCAGCTGCAGTTTGAGCTGCAAATGGTGTATTCTTACGTGATCCTTTAAAGCCTAAACTTCCGGCCGACGACCAAGTAATTGTATCACCAGTTAAATTCGTAACTGTAATTATAGTATTATTAAATGTTGATTGAATATGAATAATACCATTTTTTAAACGATTTTTATCTTTTCTAGTTGTTTGTGCCATATAAAGAGATTAAAAATAAAATTATTTTTTCTTACCAGTAACAGTTTTTTTTGCCCCACGTCTTGACCGAGCATTTGTTCTAGTTCTTTGTCCACGAACAGGTAAGCTATTTCTATGTCGTTTTCCTCGGTAACAGTTTATTTCATTTAAACGTTTAATATTTAACCCATTAAATCTTCTTAAATCTCCTTCAAGTTTTAACTGACTATTGTCTAATACTTCACGTAATGTAACTGTTTCTTCTGTAGTTAAATCATTACTTCTTTTATCTTCACGAATACCTGCAATTTGAATAAGTTTTTGTGCCGATGAAAGTCCTATTCCGTGAATATATGTAAGTGCATATGCAATTCTTTTATTCTTTGGTAAATCAACACCAACTAATCTAACCATCTTTAAACTCCTTTAAAATATTATCCTTGACGTTGTTTATGTTTGGGGTTTGGGCAAATTACCATAATTCTACCATGTCGTTTAATAACTCTACATTTATTACACATTTTCTTTATTGAAGGGCGCACTTTCATTTTTAACTTTTAACTAATAATTTTTTAATTTTATTGATATCTATTATTATAAATATTCGAATAATAAATATTTTTAACTTCACGAACTAAATCTAAAACTACACCAGCTAAAATCAATAATGAAGTTGTACTTAATCCATTAAGACTTGTAAGATTTAAAGTCGATTCTAAAAAATTTGGTACTGTAGCTAAGATGGCAAGAATTGTGGCTCCTAATAATGTAATTCGATTCATCAATCGTTTTAAATAAAAAGTTGTCTGTACACCAGGACGGACTCCAGGTATCGTTACAGCCATTTTTTTGTAATTGGTCTGAAATATCTTTAGGGTTTAAAACAATTGTAGAGTAAAATGAACTAAATATTAATATTAATCCAAAATAACTAATCCAATAAATAAATTTTAAAGATTCCAAATTTGGTGGTAAATTAAGTTTAGGAAGAAATCCTAAATTACTTATATAATTAGGAATAACCAAAATAGCAGTTGTTAAAATAATTGGCATTACCCCTGCTTGATTAAAACGTAATGGAATATAATTTTTAATTGTTCCCGAATTGTTTGAATACCCTTGATTTAATTGTTTTGAAGAGATTAAAGGAATAATTCTTATCCCTTCTTGCAGAAAGACAATTCCATACAAGGCAATAAAAATTAATAATACAATACTTAACCCTGAAGAAATTGTAAAAATTTCGTTATTTTCAGATGTAATTTTATTATAAAGATTGGGTAAATTCGAAATAATATTAGTATAGATAAGTAATGAAGCCCCATTACCTAAACCATAATCTGTAATTAGTTCACTTAACCATAATACAATAATTGCACCAGTCGTTAACCAAAGGACGATTTCAAAGGCTAACATCAAATTCCAATCAAAAAGAACTTGTTTTAAATAAAGCGCAACTGTTAAACTTTGAATAATTGCCCAGACTAATGTAATAAAACGAGTTAAGCGATTAATAGAACGACGACTTTCAAAATCCCCTTCTTTTTGTAATTTAGCAAGTTTATTAGAAAAACTGACCAATAATTGCACTAAAATAGAAGCGTTTATATATGGAAATATATTTAAAGTTAATAAACCAATCACGAATGTATCATTACCGGAAAATGTACTTACTAAACTTTTAGTTACAGAATGTCTTTGAATATAAAATGCTAAATCTGTATGGTTAATTCCTGGAACAGGAAGAAATGTACCTATTCGAATGAATAATAATATTCCTAGACTAATAAATAATCGTTTTACTATGATATTTTTGATTTCTTTAGTAATTTTCACTCTTTTATTCTTAGCTAATATTTACTGAATTAAGTTAAATCTACATTTCGTTTTTCCGCAACTTGGGCTTTTGTTGTTAAATTTTTCAATGCACAAATGGATGCCCGGGCGTTATTTAACAAATTATTTGATCCCAATTGTTTAGCAATTACATTTTTAACACCTGCTACTTCTAGGACAATTCGAACTGCTCCTCCAGCAATAACACCAGAACCTTCAATTGAAGGCCGTAAAATTACTTTACAAGCACCAAAATTTCCTACCACATTATGCGGTATACTTAAAGATTTTGTAATAGGAAGTTTTATTAAATTTTTTCTACCATCTGCTTTAGCCTTTTTGAATGCATTCACAACGTCGTCAGCTTTTGCAACGCCAACCCCGACTTTTCCTTTTTCATCCCCGATTACAATTATTGCCCGAAAACTCAATTTTTTACCACCTTTAGTCACCTTTGAAACTCGGCTAATTTTTATTAACCGTTCAGTTAATTTTGGTTCTTGTAGATTACGGTTACGTCGAGAATTTTTTTTATTTATTTTTTTTAAATTGTTACTCATAAAATATCTTTAACCTATATAATTATTTACAGATTTTAATTTAGAATTGAAGACCACCTTCACGTGCGCCATTTGCTAAAGCTTTGATTCGTCCATGGTATAAATAAGACCCGCGATCAAAAACAATTTTTTTAATATTCTTTTTTAAACTTAATTCAGCTAATTTTTCTCCCATCAGTCTAGATGCATTACAAGTTCGACCATTTGAAAAAGAAAATTTAATTGAACGATCTAATGTTGAACAAGTAAGTAATGTTTTTGAATTTGTATCATCAATTATTTGTGCATAAATATTTTCATTAGAACGGTAGACAGATAACCTTGGACGTTCTAGTGTTCCTTTAATTTGACCTCTTACCGTTTCACGTTTTAATTTTTTATATTTATTCGGTTTTAATTTTTTATTTTTATTTTTCAATTTTACTAAAGTTTGTTTTGAAAATTTCATAATTATAATTTCTAACTTTTTAAAGATACAATACTTTTAATATTTTTATTCTAAAACTAAATTTGTCATAATGCATTAATCGTTTAACCATACAATTCTATTATTTTCCAGATTTCCCAGCCTTACGAAGAATTTGTTCATCTTTATATAAAATTCCTTTTCCTTTATAAGGTTCTGGTCTTCTCCAGGCTCTAATATTTGAGGCAAATAAGCCTAATAATTCTTTATCACATGATCGTAAATTAATATTCGTATTTTGCACTATTTCAACAGAAATAGATTTAGGTATTGTTAAACTGACTGGATGACTATATCCTAAATTTAAAATAATTTGATCTTTCTGGACTGTAGCTCTGTACCCAACACCTTTCAAAATTAATGTTAATTGAAATTGTTCAGAAACTCCTATTATCATATTATGAATTAGTGTTCGGTATAATCCATGTAATGCTCGGAAATCTCGGGCTTTATTTTTTAAAACTAAGTTCAAAATATTATTATCTTGTATAATATTAATAGCAAGAGGAAGTTTTGTTTCTAATACTCCAAACTGACCTTCAATTATAATTTTTGATTCATTATCATTATATTCAACCTTAACATTTTCCGGTATAATAATAGGTAATTTTCCTATACGTGACATCTTAAAAACTCCTTATTTTTACCAAATATAACATAAAACTTCGCCCCCAACCCCTAATTCTTTTGCTTTTAAATTTGTCATTATTCCTTTTGAAGTTGAAATAATTGCAATTCCCAAATTATCCAATACTTTTGGCAATTGTTTTGATCTTGCATAAACTCTTAAACCTGGTTTGCTTATTCGTTTAATTTCTGAAATTACTGATTGCCGAGACTTTCCAGTATATTTTAATGAAATTATGAAGTAATATTTTTTATTTTCATTATAGCTCTTGAAGTTTTCAATAAATCCTTCTTCTTGTAAAATTTGAATAATGGCTGAAGAGATCTTAGTACGAGGAATTTGAACAATTTGATGTTTGACTAAACTGGCATTTCTAATTCTTGTCAATATATCTGAAATCGTATCATTTACCATAATTATTTCTATTTTTACTAAATTTATTAATTTTCTTATTCTTGTGACCAACGTTTTCGTTTTAAATGTTTCTTTTTATCCCAAGTCTGAGTGATTTCGGAAAAAGATGAGTACTTATCATAGTAACCACAATCATTTAATGGAAAACGTAAAAATTTAAACAAGATCATCCCATTTAAGATTTTATCTATTGATTTTGAACGATATTTTGGAGAAGAATGTTCTAAAACAAGGTTAATTGTAAAACCTTGAGTTTTCTGTACGTCATCATAATCGATTTCCGGAAAAATAAGTTGTTCTTTCAAACCTAATGTATAATTTCCCGCTTTATCAAAACTTCTCAATGATAATCCACGAAAATCACGAATTTGGGCAAATGTAAAAAATATAAATTTGGTTAGAAATGTATACATTTTTTTACCCCGTAAAGTTACACTTAGACCTAATTCCATGTTTTCACGAATTTTAAATCCTGCAATAGCTTTTTTAGATTTTGTAATAATAGGTTTTTGTCCTGTAATTTTTTCGAACTCTTCAATATTTTTTTTCAAAACATTATTGTTTTGTGCTTCTAATCCAAGCCCACGGTTAATTTGAATTTTTTTTAATTTTGGAACAGTATGGGGGTTGGAAAAAAATGTTGAACTATTTTTTAGTAAAATTGGTTTTATACCTTTTTCGTATTCTGTTTTAATATTTTCAAGCAGATTATGAATTTCAGCAATTTCTTCTAATGAATGTTGATTTAGCATATTAAAATTACTATATATCTTTTAAGTTTAAGTTAATCTTACATTTGAATGGTGTATAGGGGCTTCAAATTGTTTAATTTCACCAATCTCATTTTCTGTATTTGGTTTCATATGCTTAAATTTGAAATTAACTCCTTTTACAACAACTTTACCACTTTTTTTATCGATTTTTATGATTTTGCCGGTTTCATTTTTATAATCACCCGCTATAATCATGACCTTTGCACCTATTGTAACATGTATTTTATGCATTTATAAAACCTCCGGTGCTAATGAAACAATTTTAGAAAAATTTCTATCCCTAATCTCACGTGCAATTGGGCCAAAAACACGCGTCCCTCTAGGATTACTATCTACATTTACAATTACAGCTGCATTATCATCAAATCTAATGTACATTCCATCTTGACGACGAATAGTTTTTTTTGTTCGCACAATAATTGCTCTTATAACATCTGAACGTTTTATGGGCATATTCGGAATTGCTTCTTTGACTACTGCAATAATACTATCACCAACTTTTGCATATTTTTTACTACCACCTAATACTCGAATACACATAATTTTTTTTGCACCAGTGTTATCGGCTACTGTCAATATTGTTTGAGGATAAATCATAAAGAGCTTTTTAACTTAGTAACGATGATTTTGAAAGAATTTTTATTAATTTCCAACATTTTCTTTTACTTAATGGTCGACATTCTTGGATTAATACTTGGTCACCAATATTACATTGTTCCAATTCATCGTGAGCTAAATATTTTTTAGTCTTTATCAATGTTTTAGAATACATCATATGGGGATAACGATTTTCGACCTTTAACACAATAGTTTTTTCCATTTTATTACTAACTACAATCCCAATTTGTTGCTTTACTGCCATATAAAATTTCTTAAATTTATTATTTAATAATAGAATCCGTTCGAGAATTTTAGCCATATTTAGCAACGAAGGCGGGTAAATCCTGTTCTCTAATTGAGATAATTTCGTTGCTTGCTACCTTTATTGTTAGAAGAGTTTTTACTTGAGCCAAACGACGTTTGGCATATTTTATTTCGTGTGATTTAAAACTTCGTTTTGTCGCTTTTTTAAAACGCATATTAAATAATTCAGTTTCAATAGATTTCAATGCATCAAATAATTCTTCGGTTGGAAGTGCAAGAACCTCAGTGAATTGTGGTAAACTCATATTTTCTTAATTTATATTGGCTTTAATAATAATTTTTGTTTTCAATGGTAATTTATATGATGCTAAGTTTAATGCAGCACGAGCAATTTCTTCCGGAACTGTTCCAATCTCAAAAAGAATTGTCCCAGGTTTCACTACTGCTACCCAATAATCAACAGCTCCTTTCCCAGAACCCATTCTTGATTCAGCTGCACGAGCCGTGACAGTTTTATCAGGGAAAATTCTAATCCATAATTTTGCCCCACGTTTTGTATATCGGGTTATTGTTCTACGAGCTGCCTCAATTTGACGCGATGTAATCCAATTTGGTTCTAATGCTTGTAAACCAAAATTTCCAAAACAAATTTCATTTCCACGAGTTTTTTTACCGCGCATATGTCCGCGATGATATTTTCTATACTTTGTTCTTTTTGGACTTAACATAACTAATTAATTTTAATAAAAATATAAATCTTTTTAATTGTTTTTATTTATTTAACTAAAATCTCACTTTTAAATAACCAAACTTTAACACCTAAAATACCGTAAATTGTATGGGCTTCTTTTGTTGCATAATCAATATCAGCCCGTAAAGTTTGTAAAGGAACTCTTCCTTCACGTAACCATTCACTTCTAGCCATTTCTGCACCATTTAAACGCCCAGAAACTTGTATTTTTATTCCATTTACATTTTGTTTTTGAGCTCTTTGCAATGTGTCTCTGATTGCTCTTCTAAATGCAACACGTTTTTCTAATTGTTTACTTACTAAATCAGCTAATAGGGCAGCATCTAAATCAACTCTTTCAACTTCACTAACAGTAATTGTAAGTTTACGGTCTTCCGGTAGAATTTTTTTAATGCTTATTAATAATTCGTCAAGTCTACTACCGTGTAGACCCATTACAATCCCTGGTTCTCCCGTTTCAATACAGATTTCAATTTGATCGAGCATACCATTTCGATTTATCCGAACATTTGAAATACTACTTAATTTAGCTACTTTATAAATATAGGATCTAATTTTATCATCTTCTTCAATAATTTGTGAATACCTGTTGGTCTTACCATCTAACCCAGTAAACTTAGCATACCATTTCGATTTATGTTCTTTTACAATACCTAACCTAAATCCTAAAGGATGTGTTTTTTGTCCCATGCAATTAATCCTTTTAATTTGAATTTATTATTTATTTATTGAATTTTTTTCTCGCATAATAATAGTAATATGACAAGTTGGTTTTAAGATTTGAAATGCTCTTCCTTGAGCTCGCGGTCGAATTCTTTTCAATTTAGGGCCTTCATTTACAAATACTTCATCAATAATTAATTTTTTTTTATCTAATCCATGATTCTGTTTTGCATTTGCTGCAGCTGAATAAACAGCTTGCCAAACGGGCCCACTAGCATTGTATGGAAGAAACTCCAAAATCATTAATGCATCTTTATAGGAATATCCTCGGATTTGATTAACTATACGTCTTGTTTTATGTGGCGACATACGAATGTATTTGGCTACTGCTTTACTGAACTGAGTTTCTGACATAAATAATTATTTTTAAATATTTAATTAAATTTATCAAGAAATATATTTATTTCAATTTCCTAATATTTTCAAGGTAATTCAAATTACCACAATGAATTTTGTTTTTTTACTCGTATTTTATCTTTATACATAAGCCGAATTGTTATATAATGAAATTGCTCTAAACTCTCCGAATCATCAATAATAAATTTATTAATTTTTGAAACTTCATTGATATAAATTTCTTGAATCCAAATATCAAAAAAATTAATAGAGAGATTATTTTGTAGCGAGAGAACAGGTGAATAAATAATGGATAAAAGATTATTTAATTCGATGTATTTAGATTTTAATAAATATAAAATATCATCAATTGCATAATAAAGGTATTTTTTTTGAAGATTATTTAAAACTAGTTTATCAAGCGATGATAATTTTTTCTCATACTTAATTCGAAAAACTTTTGATTTTACTTTCTCAAAGCGAGGATCAGGATATGGTAATGCTTTTCCATCACTGAGCTGCTCGAAATTACGATTCTGGAAGAATTTTGAAACTTCACAAATACATCTTTTTTCACCTATAGGTTTTTTGCGGGGTCTTCTATTTTTGGATCTAGGCATTTCAAATTTTTTTTAACGTTTTAATTTTTTATCAGCTTTGATATGGGATTTAAAATTTCGTGTAGATACAAATTCTCCTAATTTATGTCCAACTAATTGATCTGAGATAAAAATTGGTACATGTTGTTTACCGTTGTATATTGCAATTGTAAATCCAATCATACTAGGTAAAATAGTAGAGGACCGTGACCACGTTGTAATTGTATTTTTTTTCCCGGCCTCATTCATTTTATTAATTTTTTTCAATAAATGGTAAGCGACAAATGGACTTTTTTTTAATGATCTAGGCATTTTTAAAATATTTTTATGAATTTTTAAATTATTTAATTATTATTTAAGAGCATCGTCTAAGAATGTATGCATCGCTTAGTTTTTTTGTTTTTCTTGTTTTAATACCTAATGCTGGTTTACCCCAAGGGCTTAAAGGTCGAGCTCTACCAATAGGTGCTCGTCCTTCCCCACCACCATGTGGGTGATCACAAGGATTCATTACTGAACCACGTACCGTAGGTCTCTTACCTAACCAGCGAGTTCTACCGGCTTTTCCACTTTGAATTAAAAATGCATCATTATTGCCAACTTCTCCAATTGTCGCAAAACATTTTTTATGGATTAATCGAATTTCTTTAGATGGTAGACGTAAAGTTACATAATTTCCTTCTTTAGCCAATATTTTTGCCGATGTTCCAGCAGCCCGAACAATTTGACCTCCCCGATTTGGAATTAGTTCAATGTTATGAATTGAAGTTCCTAACGGAATTATTTCTAACGGTAAATTATTTCCGATATTTAAAGATGAATTCGAACCTGCAATAATTTTATTTCCAAGGTTTAAATTTTTTGGGTGCAAAATATACCGTTTTTCCCCATCCGTATAATTAATTAAAGCAATTCTAGCATTTCGATTAGGGTCATATTCAATAGATGATACAATTCCTTCAATATTATATTTATCACGTTTAAAATCAATTAATCTATAACGTTTTTTATGACCACCACCTCTATGGCGTATCGTAATGATCCCTCTATTATTTCGTCCTTTATTTCTATGATTTTTACGAAGCAACGTTTTTTCTGGATTAGCTTTTGTAATCTCATCAAAAGATGAAAGTGCTCGATTTCTTGTACCTGGGGTATATGCTTTATAAAGACGAATACTCATAAATTTTATTGTTATGTTTTATTTATTAGTTATCGGTAAATAAGTTTATTGTATTACCTTGAGCTAAAGTTACAATTGCCTTTTTATACTGTGGTTTCCAACCAATAGATTTACCAACACGCTTTTTTTTACGGGGGAGATGACACGTATTAATTTTTTTAACCTCTACAGAAAATAGATATTCAATTACATACTTAATTTCAGGTTTAGTACAATAGCGGTCGACAATAAAACTATATTTATTTTTTTCTAAAAGTCTTGTAGCTTTGTCCGTTATAATTGGATATTTAACAATTTTTAGAGTATCATGATTAACAGATAAACGTTTAGGCACAATAAATCTCCTTTATATTATTTAATGCTAATGGAGTTAATAAAATTTGTTTAGCCTTTAATATACTAAATGTATTTAAATTTGAAGCCAAAATTAATTCTACATTTTTAATATTATGAGTTGATAATTTTAAGGCTATAGTTTTATCAGAAACAATCACAAGAATTTTTTGCTTTAAATCTACATTACAATTCTTACAAATTTCCAAAAAATTTCTTGTTTTTGTCTCTATAACTCCAGTTTCGAGATTATCAATAACTAAAATATTATTTCTTTTACTATATAATAAAGTCTGTAAAGCTAATTTTCGTTCTTTTTTATTTAATTTTAGAATAACTTGTTTTGGTTTAGGACCAAAAATTACACCACCACCTTTCCATAAAGGTGAACGGTTAGATCCTGCTCGAGCACGTCCAGTACCTTTCTGACGCCAAGGTTTTCTACCACCGCCTCGAACTTCACTACGAGTTTTAGTCGAACGTGTACCTTGTTTTTGGGAATTGTAATGACGTAAAAGATCTTTGTGTAATAAATAATTCCCTGATATTTCAAGAACATTTAATTTTAACTCATTGTTAAAATTTAATTGTTTTCCATTTATATCTAACGACGTATATTTTATAAATTTTTGAATAGTCATATTTCCATGTCAATATATTAATTTGTAATTTAAATTAGTTTATTTTGAAGGAACAATGGTTAATAAATTTCCAGGTTTTCCTGGAACCGCTCCTTTTATTACTAAAATGTTTTCCTTTAAATTAATTTGAATTAATTGAAGTTTTTTAACTGTGGTAATTTTATTACCTAACTGACCAGCCATTTTTTTCCCTGGTAGTACACGCCCAGGTGTTGTTCCCATACCAATAGATCCTGGTGCTCTATGGTTTTTCGAACCATGAGTCATTGGACCTCTAGTAAAATTATGACGTTTTTGAAGACCAGAAAATCCTTTACCAATACCCTTCCCTCTTATATCTACAAATTGGCTTTGTGAAAATAAATTTACATTTAACTTTTGACCGATTTCAAATTTATCTAGATTATCTGTTTTAAATTCTTTTAAATATTTTAGAGGCTGAATATTTGATTTCTGTAAATGCCCCAATTTTGGTTGAGTTAATAATCTACTCGGAACATTACTATAACCTATTTGAACTGCATTATAGCCATGTTTCACTTCAGTTTTTATCTGTGTAATTATACAAGGCCCGACTTTTAAAATCGTAACTGGAATAATATTACCCGATTCATCAAAAATTTGAGTCATACCAATTTTATTTCCTAGTAAACCAATAGTCATAATACTCCTATAAATTTGTTAGCTGTTTATCCACTTTGTTTTTTTAAATATGAATCGTAAATAAACTAATT
>Ga0115102_10183727_pt1 | contig 15702 bp, 34 predicted proteins | sample MBTome_5_FD_89644 | JGI IMG/M metagenome (GOLD analysis project Ga0115102, IMG submission 89644) | Marine eukaryotic communities from Pacific Ocean to study complex ecological interactions - MBTS_5May14_M2_3um Metatranscriptome... | ecosystem: Environmental > Aquatic > Marine > Oceanic | place... | reverse complement strand
GTTGTTATAATCTTGTTGTTGTGTCAAACGCTAAACACTTTCGTATGATGATGAAGGCTAATGATCTTTGTGTTAAGCTTAGACTAGCTGACAGAAATGATCGTATCTCGGTCTTTGATTCAATTTGTGCAAAAGGAGAACTATAATGGGGTTTAGTCCAAGAATGTATGAGATACACGTTTTCCTTGAGGGGGAGAATGAAGTGTGGTGGTGGGAGCATATTGATACCTTTGGCGATTTAAATGAGGCTTCTAAATGGTATGGGCGTTATAAGGATACAAACATGAGTGTTCGTATTATTGAAACTAAAATAGTAAAGGCCTTTGAAGATGGAAAGGAATACACATGAGTAAACTATATGATTTAGAGCCAATGATCTTAGACTGCTGGCGTGTGTGTAATGACCTTGAGACGGTGTTCAAACAGATAGGTGACGGTGAACGTGAGCCTACCCATGATGAAATGATGAACACACTGATGGGTATGCAGCAGCTATATGAGTGGAAGTTTGAGCAGTTGTTTAATACTTATGAAAATGTTACAAGAGAAAGAGCAGCTAATGACAACTGAAATTCGTGAAATATATTACGAGGTGTACTTTGACGGTCATCATGTATATGAAGGTGCCTATAGCGACTGCCGTGATATGTACAACAAGGCTCTCGATGACGATTTAGCAGAAGTCTATAAAGTAACTATAACAGAGGAGAAAATCAGTGGTTGATCGTCAACAAGTATTAATTCCAATTAATAGCGCTGAAGAGCTTTCTATCGTCTCTATCAATGGAGAACCAGAGGTAGCTATAGTAGGGCCAGAGGGTGTGTATCATAATACTGTAACCTTCTTGAGCAATGAGAAAGACCTACGTAAATTCATGAAGAAATGGTTCGGAGATTAAAATGGCTATGATTAACTCAATGACAACTAACATGAATAAAGTTTATACCAAATATCTTGCAAAACAAGTTGGGAAGGACAAGGGGATTTACACCGTGTATCACATTTTTGTAGAAGGGAAACATAGAGGGATTCACCAAGGCTATATAGGCCGTTCAAAACTTAATATCACAGGAATTAAGTATAGATACTGGTATGAGGTTAAAGAGGCAATGTCCGAAGAGTATACTCGGAAAAAAAGAATGGTACTTACTAATATAGACAAATATATGAAAGATGTTCGTATAGTGCCTTTAGCCTCCGGGTTAACCCTAGATGAGGCAAAAGAAATGGAAAAGGCTTTGCGCCCAAATACAGGAGTATGGAAAAATAAATTCACTTGGAATGTAAGAAAAGGGGGCTAACATGAAAGTAGCGGCTTATTGGAACTTACACAAGAACATCTTCTCAATTCAGTCCCGTGAGAAAGAGAATTACGGAAAAGTAATCTCTCATAAAGACTCAGTAGTAATTATATTACCAAAGTTTGTTGTAAGACAAGCTGGACGAGAAAAGGTTTTAAAAACAAAACAAAAAAATGTTCATGCATTTGTTGTTGGGCATATGCTGTTAGACAATGAAAGCTTTATGTTTGGTGCATACGACAAACCAAACCTAATTTATTATAACCCTCACAAGTATAATCAGTTTGTAAAAGCTGACACTAAAGAAGAAGTGTTATCCGCTGATGTGGTTACACTAAGAATGCACAATGAGAAACCAGTAATAGAGGCATACCTATGATAACCTATGAAAATTTCGAAATTAACGACTTCAAAGGAACTGGTGCAATATGACAATATACAGAGAAAAAGATTGGCAGTTAATTGAAGATCGTTTTGAAGAAAGATCTGCAATATTGGAATACGATGCTAGTTATTCACGTTATGAAGCAGAACAGCTAGCTGCCCAACAAATGGGTTATGCAAATAAATCTGACTTAAAAACACATATACAGAAAATAAAGGCAGAAATAAACAATGAGTAAATTTATCTATAGAGTATACAAGTCTCCCTCTTCAACTATTCTAGAATACGAAGTTGATAGTTGGCAACAAGCAATAGATATCTGGTCAAACTTAAAACAATCAGGAAACTCTCCTTATATAAGCTGTATAGGTGAGTCACGCAGTATGATCGTAAATAATCAGTCAGGTATACGGGAATGGAGTGATCATCTTCTAATGAAAAATTACAATCGAGTGGAGCGGAGAGTTATGTTAGATATGCAAGAGCAGGAGCAAAATGGTATGAAAATGATAGAAACTAAAGATACAGGAAACTATGGATACAATGATTATCTGAATGAACGAGACGCAGAGGCGTTAGAAGTAAGTAAGCACAATAATGCTATTTTAGATGCTTGTTCTGATCTAACGTGCGGATGCATAACAGATGATTGCAAAATGAGTAATCCAGACTTCCACGGCGAATTCTCAGAAATGAACAAAAAAGCTCAAGATGAAATTATTAACCCAAAGCACTATAAGATGATACCGAAAGAGGCTTATGTAAATAAACCTAATGGTCTTGAGTATATGGATTTGATGGAATACATCCTTGATAATCACGAGGGTGTTGAAGCCCATTTGCTTGGTCAAGTATTTAAGTATGCATGTCGCCTAGGTAAAAAAGACAATAAATTACAGGACGCTAAGAAAATTGCTTGGTATGCAAATCGTCTTGTAGAGGTAATCGAATATCCTAGAGAGAAGGACTCATAATAATGACAGGTGTTTCAGGCTGGTATGAAGGAGAGTGTGGGGCTATTCAGTTCCATTATGACAATGTAATAGGCGTAAATGGGTTAGCAAACTTATTGTTAACTGAATTTGGTCAAGATTGTATGGGCGTAGATATAGAAATATCAGGAGAGTATTCAGACGGAACTAATACCGAAGACAGCTTAAAACAGCTATTTGATATATTAGACTCACCTGAATGGCCCGATTTTGTAGAAGGAGACTTAGTATGATTACTATAGAAGACATAGAGGCCTTTCAAAATGATGAAGTCTTAGTAAAAATAATGCCAGATATTAAACGAGCTTTGCATTCCGCTGAAACATCTATGCATTATCTTCATGAAACTTCTAATTATGAGTCTCAAGAGTTGGATAGTGCGTGTGATCAACTAGATAATGTTATAAAAATACTAAGGAAGTTTTCAAATGCTTAAACAGATAGAGTTAGCTTACATTCGTAGGATAGCAAAAATGTATGTGAGGATTAATGACCTTCCTATACGAAAAGCAGTATTCGAGGCCTATAAAGCCTATGATTACTTTAAAGAAGCAGAGTTGGAGATTATGTATGAAGAACAAGAGCGCACTTGATGATATGGCCTTCAATATGGAAGGCGGTAAATATAGTGAATTAGCAGATTCGCTTGAATACTGGGCTGAAAAGTTTTACTTAGACGAAGAAACTTCAGACGCTTATAGTGACCAAATTTCTTATCTGCTTTACAACATGGCTAATCAGATGAGAGAATTAACTGACGATTAAGAATAGTAGATTCAATCTTACAAAAATCACTAAATATAAACTAAGGATAATATTATGAATAATGTCAAAAAAAATTGGAAGTGTTACGCAGGTACTATAGCATTAATCTTTATTGGTTTCCTTTTAGGAAACATTTATGCTTTAGCCTAAAATAAAAAGAATCAAGTAAGCTAGGAGAAACTTATGAAACTTGTATTCGATATTGAGGCAGATAATCTGCTTCCAAAAATCTCTAAGTTTCATTGTGCAGGTGCAATCGATGTCGAAACTGGTACTGAGTACTGGTTTCGTCCACACCAACTCAATGAATTTTTAGAGCTACTAGATAAAGCAGACACCATTATTGCGCATAACGCTATGGGTTATGACGTACCTGCTTTGTATAAACTAACCGGGTGGAAGCCAAAGGCCTCTGTACAATGTACTAAGGTAATGTCTCAAGTGCTTAACTATCGTAGGTTTGGCTTTGGGCATTCTTTAAAGGCCTGGGGCGAATCTCTAAGAGACAACAAAGGGGATTACACAGGAGGCTTCGAAGAGTTCAATGAGGCTATGTTTGAATATATGCAACAAGATGTTAGGCTTAATGTTAAAGTCTACAAACACCTAATTAAGGAATTAAAGAACTATGTTCAAAATTCTGGTTCCAAAGATATTCTTAGGGCGATACGCTCTGAGATTACTATGGATGGAATTATGGCAGAACAGTGTGAAAATGGTTGGAAGTTTAATAAGCAGGATGCCGAAGCCCTAAGATTAAGTGTTGAAGAAAAGATGACGACAATTGTTAACTTTATCAACCCTTTACTCCCGGGCAAGGCAAATGTAGTAGATCCTGATACTGCAAAAGAACATGAAGCAATAACAGGAAAACGACATGCAATACCAAAGAAACCAACCTACACAAAAACAGGAAAGCTTACAAGCCACATTAGTCGTTGGTTTGAGCTTGATATGGACACCACTGTTGATACTTGTCCCGTTTGGGGTGAATACTGTCGGGTTACTTTTGATACTGGCGATATTGGCAACACTGATACGGTTAAACAATACTTGGGAACAATCTGTTGGAAACCGGATGAGTGGAACTGGAAAAGAATCAACGGACAGTTTATCAAAGTCTCGGCAAAACTCTCGGATAGTTCCTTGGAAGGACTCGGAGATGTAGGTAAGGCCTTAATGGAATATTATACTTTACGGTCACGTAAATCAATTTTAGAAGGATGGTTTGAATATGTTGATGAAAATTCAAGACTACATGGAGACGTTTTTAACATCGGTACTCCAACGTTTCGGCAAACCCATAAAATCATCGCCAACTTACCTAGCGGGAAAGCGGTCCTCGGGCCAGAATTCCGAAAGCTCTTCATCACAGAAAAAGGATACAAACTAGTATCTGCGGATTCTGCAGCTTGTCAGCTACGATTGCTAGCTCATTTTATGAAGGATGATGCTTTTACTAAAGAGGTATTAGAAGGCGATATTCATCAAAAGAACGCTGACATTCTTGGCTGTAGCCGCGCTACTGCTAAACCTTTTATCTTTGCTTTCTTATATGGGGCTGGCGGTAAAAAGCTTGGTAGCATACTAAAGTGCTCAGAAAAAGAAGGTAATAAAATAAAGAAGAAGTTTCTAGATGCAATACCTAGCCTTAAAGCTCTTATTACTAAAGTTCAGAAGATTGCAGATACTCAAGGTTATTTACCGGGATTAGATGATCGGCCTATTCATGTTGAATCTGCTCATAAAGCTCTGAACTACCTTATTCAAGGTGCTGAGGCAGTAGTTATGAAGTATACTGTTAATTTAATCCACAAAGAACTGGACAAGGCAAACATTAAGTCTCGTATTCTGTTGTTTTATCATGATGAAGTCACTTACGAGGTTAAAGAAGAACAAGCAGAAAGGGCAAAAGAAATCATTATGCGTTGTTTTGAAGAGGCACCTAAAGCTGTGGGGGTTGATATAATGACCTGTGGTGATTGTAAAATTGGAGAAGACTACTATGACGTCCATTAAACCAATAACACCCATTATTAGGGCAATGACAAAGGAAGAGCGTCAGGCATCAAAAGTTCGTGAAGAAAATAATGGCTGGCGAAAGTGTGTTAGCTGTGGCAATGCAGTTAAAGGAACTTGTTGTGGATTCTGTATCGAATAAGAGTGAACAAATTAGGCTTAGAATTAGACTCAGTGTAGCGGCTTATTCTTACGAGTACAAAGACAAAAGCATTATGCCTGACGCAGAGTTTGACCGCTTATCTTACTTAGTAGATACTAGTATAACTACAGGTAGTCGTAAGATGGATAATTTCTTTAAAAAACATTTTGAACCCGCCACAGGTATGTGGGTTCGAAAACATCCCGATAAGGCTGGACTAGAGAATATTTACCATAGAATATGGAAGGATTACTAATATGTATATAACCGTAGAAGAAAATATACGAATTGAGTTTGACCGCTTTTATGAAGCGCTTAAGTTTCATGGACACAATATTGAGAATGATGTAAGTGATCTTTTAAATATATTAGAAGAAAACATCATCCAAGAGTATAACGGTCAGTCTGATGAGATTTTTAACGAAGGTTATGATGAAGGTCGGGATCATGGTTTTGAATCAGGGTATGAAGAAGGTATTTTCGAAGGGAAAGAACTAGGTTATGATGAAGGCTATGAGATTGGGCAAAAAGATGCTCTAGAAGATTGTAGCTGTGGAGAGGAAGACTAATGTTTACAGTTGAACATGAAGACACATACACAGTAGTAACCACTCTAGACCAAGCAGGGCTGTATGCAGATATCGAGGTCATACTTGACGATACTGACGTTGTTTTGCGACAGTTTAATGAAGAAACTAAGTGTTATGATTTAATAAATATATCACACCAACAATTTAAAGACATCATTGCGTCTTTATCAAAAGCTGAAGGGGCTTATTATGCAAGCTGATTTATACGAGAATATTGCGCTGCAATTTTTTACACCTGGACATAGACATCACGAGGACTTAGTTACAGGTCTAAGGGAAGAAGCTGCAGAGGTTAATTCTGCTACTCATCTAGGGACTCGAAAGCAAGTTTTAGATGAGCTTGGGGATGTTCTTTGGTATGTAACTGTTATGGCAAAACAGCAAAACAGTAGCCTCTCAGAGATTATGAAGATAAATTGTGAAAAGCTAGAAGACCGTGCTCTTAACGGAAAGAAAGGAAATCAACATGCCTAATTGGTGTATGAACAACGTACAAATTTCTGGTGAAAAAGAAACACTAGAAAAGATTAAAATAGCCGCAGATAATGGTGAACTGCTTAATTTTTTAGCCCCCTTGGGACAAGATTGGGATTATGGTGTAGCGGTAGACACATGGGGAACTAAATGGGATATCAATGAAGGTTATTGTGACTGGGATGGGGAAGATACTCTTCAGTTAAGCTTTGATACTGCTTGGGGGCCACCCCTAGGCGCATACGACATAGCAGAGTCCACATTAAACCTAGAAATCACGGCAAGCTTCTATGAGTCTGGAATGTGCTTTGTAGGTGATCGAGATGATACTTGGGAGTTTGATTTTGAAGATGAAAACTGGGCTGACAATATTCCTCAAGAGCTGATTGATGATTGGGGTCTTGAGGATGAGTATGATAACTGGAAAGAGTGGCAAGAAGAAGAAGAGCTAGACTAGTTTATAATTTCTATAAAGAAAGGATCCATATGTTAACCTATAAAGATATTATATTCTACACCCCCGAGCATGTCAAAGACTTTTATAACCCAAAACCAACTTCTAAGTTTATACCTAAATGGTTCAAGGCTCTGTCTGATACCGAAAACCCTGAAAACAAAAATAAAGGTAGCCTATTTCTTAATAAACATAACCAGCCCCAGACAGATGGAACAGTTAAGAAGTGTGTTCCTTTCTTGGATGCCTATAGGATGGGGTATATAGTCCCTTTACCTTATGATCTTATGATAAAAAAGGAAGATCAGGGTTGTAAATTTTTCTCTGGAGTAGAGTCCTCATTAAAAGAACAATTAATTGGTTCTCACTCCATCTCACAAATCAAAGGAAGTCCTATTGATCCTAAGTCGAATGAGAATAAGATATATAAGATTAATAGCCCTTGGAGAATAAAGACCCCAAAGGGTTATTCTTGTCTGTTTACAGCGCCCCTCAATAGGCCGGAATTACCTTTGATAGCATTATCTGGGGTGGTTGATACAGACACTTATCACTCAATAAACTTTACATTTTCAATAAACTTAGAAGAGGGCGAACATCTAATCGAAGGAGGGACTCCTTTTGTTCAAGTTATTCCTTTTAAGAGAGATAATTGGAAAAGCAAGTCTGTTGGATTTGACAAAGATATGCTTAACTCTGAACATAGACAAGTACTAGGGTACTTAAATGACTTTTATAAGCGTATTCACTTTAAGAAAAAGACCTTTTTATAAACAAGAAAGAGGTGACAAGGAAAAGAAGATAAAGACTAAAAATTACCTGACGTTAAAGAACAATTAAAGGAAAGTTTATGTTAGCTATTGTTGATGGCGATGTTCTATTATATATGAGTATATGGAACGTAGAGGCCAAAGAAGAAGCACAAAAAAAGTTTGACGAGTTGTTTACTAATACAATTGAGAGCGTTTTTGCTACAGACTATGTTATGGCCCTTGGTGGTCCTGACAACTTTAGGGTTGATTTATTTCCTGATTATAAAGGAAATAGAACCAAGTCGAAATCTAACCGTCCAGATTGGTTTTTAGATTTGAAGTCTAACGTAGCGGAACAATACGAAGGTTGTGTTCTTACTGATAATTGTGAGGCTGATGATATGGTCCGTGTTTGGGCTAATGAATGTACAGCCGAAAATATAGAACGAATTGTTATCTCAGTAGATAAAGACCTTGACTGTATAGAGGGCTTACACTATAACCCCCGAAAGGGAAACATATACACAATAGACGCGGAGTATGCTAATCAATTTTACTGGAAGCAAGTGCTCATGGGAGACCCTACGGATAATATACCTGGACTCCCTAAAATTGGGCCTAAGAAAGCAGATAAAATTCTAGAAAATTCTAAGGATTATTGCGCCACAGTATGTAAGGCTTACCATGACTTTTATGGCGAAGAAGGATATAATTACTTAATTACAAATGGCCGATTAATTCACATTTGGCGTTGGGTAGAAGATCACTTCAAGATAAAGCGAGAAGTCTATGACGAAGCTATCCGAAACTGAGATGGGGCATTGGGAGTTTGACTCTCAATGGAATCCTGAAGATTGGTTTGGTTTTATATACTGTATTGAGAACTTAACCACCAAACAATTCTATATAGGTAAAAAACAACTATGGCATGGTGGAAAGAAAAAGTCTAAAATGTATGGTAAACCTATGAGTTGGAAAACTTATGTAGGTTCTTCAGTTACTCTTAAAAAGGATATCACTAAGTACAAAAAGAAAAACTTTAGATTTGAGATTGTAGATCTCTTTAAGACTAAAGGTGGTCTTTATTATTCTGAAGCTTATCTTCAAATGTTATCTGACTGTATGACCGAATATTTAGAGGATGTTAAAACTCCTCGCTTTTATAATCGGCAAATTGCAGCAATTAGATTTGTACCTAGTGAATCGCCTTCTAAAAGAACTAAAGATTACATTAAAAAACTAAGAAAGAGGTACTAATGTCAATGCATCCCGCAGCACCTGCCTTGTGGATAGCTGCAGTCTTAACACTTGCAGTAACAATAGTTGGTCATGTATTCAATCTTTTAGATTTTGACCCTATTTTATCTTTACTGTTTTATTTTTTGTTTATGGAACTAAGTAAGTTTATAGCGGAGATTACAAACGATGGGTCGAATAACGATTAAAAACCAACCTTGTGAAGATTGTGGCGGTTCTGATCCTAAACAAATATATGAAGATGGGTCAACTTACTGCTTTAGCTGTAAAAAGAGTCACGCTGCACCCAAAGGAGAAAGAGAGCTTATGGACTTTAAGCCGACAGATGTAAATAACTCTTGGGCTGTCTCTAAGCTAAAAGAGGTCCAAGATGAATACACAACCAGAGGATTTAAAGAAAGAAACATATACAAACAAGTCTCTGAGCATTATGGCGTTAAAGTATCTTATGACATTGATGGTGCCATTGACGCTCATTACTATCCTTATTACAGTGGCAATACACTCGCAGGATACAAAGTCAGAACCCTTCCGAAATCCTTTACCTCCATTGGAAGTATTCGAGGTGGTTTGTTTGGACAAACCTTGTACAATGGAGGAAAGCGACTAGTAATCACAGAAGGCGAGCTTGATGCTATGGCAGTACAATCTGCATGGTATAAAAGATATAAGACCTTCTATCCAGTTGTTTCACTTAGGTCTGCTTCTAGCATTAAAGACCTAATTGAGGCTAGAGAATGGATTCGTAACTTTGAAGAAGTAATTCTTTGGCTTGATAACGATGATGCTGGCAAGGCTGCTATGAAAGAGGCTGCTCGTATTATTGGTTATGACAAAATCAAGGTTGCTAAGTCCAGTGAAAAAGATGCTTCAGACCTCTGGATTAAAGACCCCGATCAAGTATTGAAAACAATATATGATGCAGTAGACTATACCCCAGCGGGTATATTAACTAAACATGAGCTTTGGGGACAACTAGAAAAGTATAATGAACTCGAATCAGTACCTTACCCGCCTTTTATGGATGGCTTAAACGATAAACTAAAAGGTATGCGATTTGGTGAAATTACTTTGTGGACCTCCGGCACTGGCAGTGGTAAGTCAACTCTTTTAAGGGAAATTGGATTCCACCTTTTACAGTCTACTCAAGATAAGATTGGCATTATATCTTTAGAAGAATCACCCGCCGAAACTGCTCGTAAGATGGCGGGGATGGCTATTAATAGAAACTCAGCAAAAGAGGAAATATCAATTGAAGATCTTAAAGTTGGTTTTGATGTTGTGTTTGGTGATGATCGTGTCATGGTTCTTGACCACCAAGGCAGCATCTCCGATGGTTCCATTATGGACTTTCTTGAGTATATGTGCCTCAATGGTTGTAAGTATTTATTCGTTGACCACATTACCATTCTTGCATCTGAAGGTGCTGAAGGACTTACTGGTAATGAAGCTATCGATAAAATTATGAATGACCTTTTGAGGCTAGTAAAAAAGTATGAAGTGTGGATTGGCCTTATTAGTCATTTAAGGAAAACCGACAATAAAGGCAAAAGCTTTGAAGAAGGTAAACTTCCATCAATGGATGATATTCGTGGTTCTGGCTCTATTAAGCAGATCTCAATGGATATTATTGCCTTTGCAAGAAATGCTGGTTCAGAGAATCTAGAAGAACGTAATACTATCAAAACTAAAGTTCTTAAGTGTCGATACACAGGCCTAACTGGTCCGTCAGGAAATCTAAATTATGATTTTAATACGGGCCGTTTAACTAAAGGTTTAAACGACTTTGAAGAAACAGAAGAGTTCGTAAGAATATGAAATCAAGAGTAGATGAACAAGGAATGGTGTTAATATCTATTGTATACCAGCTTTTGGATAAAGATTCTGATATTTCAAACTTAAACCCGTATGTACAGGAGTATATACAAGGTTTAGTCGATGAATTAAACGAATTCGACACAGATGAACAAGACATGGTATATTTTTATGCAGACACGTTCTTTAACAAAATAAATAACTTTAACGAGACAGGAGTGCTACACTAATGCAAGAAGAATTTAAACGTCTAAAGAAAAAAGGATTTTCAAACGCTAAGTTTGATGCTCATATCGTAAATCCTAATATTACAACACTTTTTACAAAAGATCAGCTTGAAGAGCTTAAATCAATTTGGTATAGCAATGCACCAAAAGAAAAGGAAGTCAAGCCATCTTCAGCACTATTTACTCTAGATATTAAAGAGGAAGAAGTTGAATTGGTTATTGACGAATTAGTTGAAGAAGAGCTATTCGCTATGAACAAAGATCAATTAGATGAGTATTCAATTAATACTTATGGTATCGATCTAGATAAGCGTTTTTCTAAAAAGAAAATGATCGAAGAGTTAAACGAAGAGCTTAATAAACAAAAATAGAGGAATACCTTAATGCAACCTTACGAACAATTTATCCATATGAGCCGTTACTCACGTTTTCTAGATGACAAAGGTCGTCGTGAAACGTGGGACGAAACAGTAGATAGACTTGTAAGTTTTTGGAAAAACGAAGTTAGTAATAATGTTATTACTGATGAAGAATACCAAATGCTTCACGATGCTATTTATAATCGTGAAGTAATGCCATCAATGCGGTCCATGTGGTCTGCTGGCGATGCGCTATCGAAGAATCATTTTCGAGGCTATAATTGTAGTTTTACAGCAGTAGACCATCCACGAGTATTTGATGAAATCCTCTATATCTTGATGTCAGGTACTGGTGTTGGTTTTTCTGCTGAAACTGCTTCTGTAAACAAGTTACCAATCATTAACGATAACTTTATTGAAACAGAGCGTACTATTTCTATTGAAGATAGCGCTGAAGGTTGGGCCAAAGGCCTTCGTAAACTGATTGCTGACTTGTATCTTGGCAATGAACACCAGTGGGACTACTCTAAAATTCGCCCAGAAGGTGCAAGACTAAAGACCATGGGTGGTCGTGCCTCTGGCCCAGAACCACTTAAAGATCTGTTTGCCTTTGTTAGTAAAGTATTTAAGAAAGCAGCTGGTCGTAAACTCACACCACTAGAAGTACATGATATTGTATGTAAGATTGCTGAAGTGGTTGTAGTGGGGGGTGTTCGCCGCTCTGCACTTATCTCAGTATCAGATCTTGGTGATCCTGAAGTGCGAGATTGTAAGTCTGGTCGTTGGTGGGAAACTGCTACACAACGGGCCTTAGCTAACAACTCTGCTGCTTATGATCAAAAACCTTCTATGGCTGTGTTTATGGACGAGTGGGTATCACTAATGAAGTCAGGCTCTGGTGAGCGGGGTATTTACTCTCGTTATGGTGCTAGAGCTTTAGCTCCAGAACGCCGCGATCGAGACCTTATTGTAGGAACTAACCCCTGCGCAGAGATTCAACTTCGCTCTGGACAGCTGTGTAACCTGTCAGAAGTTGTTTGTCGTGTTGATGATACCGAAGATGACTTGGCTCGTAAGATTAAGTTGGCTACTATTCTTGGTACACTCCAAGCCTCCCTTACAGACTTTAAATATGTCCGTAAAGTATGGCAAAAGAACTGCGAAGATGAGCGCCTATTAAGTGTGTCTCTAACAGGTATTCAAGACTGTAAAATTTTACGTAACCCTGATCCAAAAATGTTAGAAAGACTACGAGATGCCGCCCATCAAATTAATGTCGAATACTCCCAGAAACTCGGAATTAACCCCGCTGCCGCTATCACTACAATTAAGCCTTCTGGCACAGTCAGTCAGTTGGTTGATAGTAGCTCTGGTATTCATGGGCGTTTTAGCCCCTATTACATTCGAACTGTTCGGCAAGCCAACAATGACCCACTAACAGACTTATTAAAAGACCAAGGGGTGCCTAACGAACCAGATGCTATGAACCCTAATAAGACAACTATCTTTTCTTTCCCAATTAAGTCACCTGAAGGTGCTACCTTGGCGAATGAACAGACAGCTATTGAACAACTTGAGAATTGGAAGGTCTTCCAAAAGCATTGGTCAGAACACTCGGTATCTGTTACTGTTTATGTTAAGGAAAACGAGTGGATGGAAGTTGGTGCTTGGGTTTATGAGAACTTCGACTATATCACTGGTGTAAGCTTTTTGCCTTATTCTGAGCATACTTATGCACAGGCACCATATCAGCCCTGCACTAAAGTGGAATACTTTGCCGCTTTATCAGCTATGCCAAAAGTAGGTTTTGATAAACTTTCGGAGTACGAGTTTGAAGATAATACAGAAGGTTCACAAACCTTGGCCTGTTCGGCGGGTGGATGTGAAATCTAAATTACCTGACGTTAAAGAACAAATAAGCTCGCCTTGTATTAGGGCGTGTAAGATTGAAGGGGTCTGCTGCACAGGTTGTGGCAGACACCAAGATGATATTAGAATGTGGTTAACATATTCTGAAGAAAAGCGTAAAAGTATAATGAATAGGATTAAGGAAAAATAAATGTCAGAGGATAAGAAACGACACCCAGTGTCTGTATTTATTGGAAATATAGTAGGACGAGTCATTGGTATTATAATTGCCTCAACTCTCTTTACCTATGTTGGTCTACTAGTTTTAAATTACTTTAATTGGATGCCTTTGTAATGTCAGCAGATATTATAGAATTATCAAAAATCATAAATAACAAGGAAGAAGATGAACGTGAAGAAGCTTATTACGAAAACCACAATTATATTTTAGATAAGTGTGAAGAAGTCTTTTATAATGCTATCATTTTAGAAGTCTCAGAAAGTGGGCATGTCAGTGTATCTGCTACCGAAATGGATAAGGAAGACATTATAGCTTCTCTTATTTCGGCAGCATTGTTCTTACAAAAACAGAAAGATGATGAAGATGAGTAAGTTGAATATTTTTAGTCGCTATATAAATTACTTAAAAACGTGGCGTGAACATCGAGAAACAATTAAACAACTAAATCAACTAACAGACAAAGAGTTAGCAGACATTGGAATTACTCGTTGTGATATTGATCGTCTTATTTGGCTAGAAGAAGATAAGACATTAAGAGGTCGTGGGTAATGAGTGAAGAAGAACAATTAACAGAAATGATTGATGAAATGTTTGACGAGTATATGTCAGATGGTTTTGACTTTAATAGCAGTATGTCTTTTGATGAAGTCTTTCGACAAGTATTTGAAGGTGCTGTTACTATGACAATGAAGATTCTTGAAGAAAAGCAAGAGGACTAACAATGTATTTTGTAATTGGTAAAGATGACTGCCCTTATTGCGATAAAGCCAAGTCTCTTTTAGATGAAACAAAGCAACTTTATGTCTATAAAAATCTCTCTATTATGACTGCTGCTAAGGTAGACTTGTGGAAAGAGATCATTAAAAATGAATTTAGCATGACAACTGTACCTGTTGTCTTTAACCTTATTGGTGGATTCCAAGAGCTAGAAAAAGAGATCAATGGTAATGACTAAGGAAGATATACCTAAGAAAAGAGGTAGAAAACCTGGTGTCAAAATGACTCCAAAAATTAAGCTAAAACATAGCCCAAAAACAGCAAGAGAGGACTTCTTAAAAGCTTATAAGGGTGTAACTTACTTTGGCGTATATGGTATCGACAAGTTTACTAAAGAAATTATTAATTATCTATGGAAAAATCCTGAGATTAGTTTTTTAGTAACTGACCCTAATCAGTCTGTACTTGATAATGTTAATAAAGAATTTGGACAACGTAGCTTCTCTATGTATCGTTGGGAAGCTGTTAAAACTAGCAACTTCATAGAGACTCCACAAGTGGATGTTATCATTGTATCTTCTAAATATATTGATGAAGTAAGAAATAGACCTAACCCCGAAAATGTTCAACTAGTTGTTTTGGAAGACATATGACCACAGGTAGACTTGGAAAATAAAAGGATTTATACCATGAAGAACACTTATGAAAAATTACTATGGATACTAAAGGACTCTAAAAATCAGTTAAACAGTTCTAAGTACCCTATTATCGCTGGTTTTATTATCGGTGTAATTGCTACTCTTGTAGTATTTTAAAAAAACCCCCTCCTCAGTATCTCTTTAGCTTCGGCTAGGGGGTGCTGGGGAGGGGTTACTATTTTTTTTTTCTTCTTCTCTTAGCTCAGTTGGATAGAGCAAGTGCCTTCTAAGCACTAGGTCGCAGGTTCGAATCCTGCAGAGAAGGCCATTCCCAACTGATACTAGTAATTAAAGGAACTATTTTATGTTTACCGCTTTAGTCTTAGCTTGCAGTATAGACTTTAAAGAATGTAAGTCTTTTTCCTCTGGAACAATTTTCTTAGACGAGCCTAACTGCCTAAATGATGTGGCCTTGGGCATTGCTTCTATAGAATCTGGAGGCTGGCTTGTTGTAGATTGGAAGTGTTATCATTGGGACACTGTTGCTCAGAATTCATGAGAATTAGATACCTGACGTTTAAGAATAAGATCTAAGATCTTTAAATAACTTTGCTAAAGCTCTGCCAAAGTGATATCCCGGGACTCTCTAGTGACATCTGAAAGAGAACTCCCCAATGCCCCCCGATGATGTCCTTCTCTACACCCCCTTGTGTATACAGCGCGGG
>Ga0115102_10781010_pt1 | contig 15718 bp, 25 predicted proteins | sample MBTome_5_FD_89644 | JGI IMG/M metagenome (GOLD analysis project Ga0115102, IMG submission 89644) | Marine eukaryotic communities from Pacific Ocean to study complex ecological interactions - MBTS_5May14_M2_3um Metatranscriptome... | ecosystem: Environmental > Aquatic > Marine > Oceanic | place... | reverse complement strand
GGCGATCGTTTTTGGTACGAGCATTCAAAGGTTCGAATCCTTTTATTCCAATATGACTTTAACTTCTACATTTTATTTTGAAAATATTTTAGTTTACACATCTTTTATTCCGTTAATAGGAATTTTGTTATTGATTTTAATTAATTCAGAACATAAGAAATTATTGAAAATAGTTGCTTTGAATTTTTCGACGTTTCCTTTCCTTATTTTCGTACTTATGTGGGGTGGATTTAAGAAGTCTATAGGAACTTTTCAATTTGTAACAAAGCTTCTATGGATTCCCGTATTGAACTTAAACGTAACTTTGGGTGTTGATGGAATTTCGTTATTCTTTTTGTTATTAACAACTTTATTAATCCCACTATGTATTTTAATTAGTTGGAATAGTGTTCAAGCAAATTTAAAAGGGTATCTAATAGCATTTTTGTCAATAGAATTTTTTTTAATTGGCGTGTTTTGTGTATTAGATGTACTAATGTTTTATATTCTGTTTGAAAGTATTTTAATTCCAATGTTTTTGGTAATTGGTATTTGGGGTTCAAGAGAACGTAAAATTTGGGCTTCTTACTATTTTTTTCTGTATACTTTATTAGGTTCTGTTGTGATGTTACTATCTATTTTGTACATTTACAATCAAGTTGGAACTACTGATTACGAAATTTTATTAACATTTGCATTTTCAGATTTAGAACAAAAACTTTTATGGTTTACTTTTTTTTGGCATTTGCAGCTAAAGTGCCAATGATGCCTGTTCATTTATGGTTGCCAGAAGCGCATGTTGAAGCACCCACAGCAGGTTCTGTTATTCTTGCTGGTGTGTTATTGAAATTAGGAACTTATGGATTCATTAGATTTTCTTTACCGTTGTTTCCTCAAGCTTCATTTTATTTTGCACCGTTTGTTTACACAATTTCTTTAATTGGTATCGTATATGCTTCATTAACCGCTATTAGACAAACTGATTTTAAACGAATAATTGCTTACACATCTGTTGCCCACATGAATGTTGTAATGTTGGGAATTTTTAGTTTTAACAATGTAGGTATTGAAGGAGCTTTATTGCAAAGTTTAAGTCACGGTTTTGTTGCTAGTGCTCTATTTGTTATTATTGGAGTTGTTTATGAGCGTTATAGAACAAGGCTTGTTAAGTACTATGGAGGACTTGTCCATACGATGCCGTTATATATTTCGATATTTTTGTTTTTTACTATGGCCAATATCGGTTTACCAGGTACTAGCGGATTTATTGGTGAATTTTTAATCTTTGCGGGTTCTTTTAAAGTTAATTCAAGTGTAACATTTTTTGGTGCCACAGGTATGGTTTTAGGTGGCTGTTATGCATTATGGTTATTCAATAGGATTGCATACGGTAATTTAAAGAGTCAGTATATCAAACAAACTTTAGATATAAACAAGCGTGAATTTTATATTTTTGCTCCTTTAATCTTTTATACAATAGTTTTTGGTTTAACGCCTGATCCGTATTTAAATTCAATCCATATGAGTGTAAATAACCTTATAGAAAATATGTATTTTTAATTGAATGCTTTACTTGTTAGAAACAAAATTACCTGAAAATAAATCGGTGTTTTTTGCTTTAACCAACGTCTATGGAATAGGTAAGAGCACAGCTTTTTTCATATGTAAAAAATTAGGTTTTTCTATAAATTTAAAAACAAAAGATTTAACTCAAGAACAAATTACAGAATTATTACAACTTATTGATTCATCAAACTTAATATTGAATAATGAATTGAAGAAATTACGATCTTTAACTTTTAAAAGTTTGGTTGCTATAAAGTCTTATCGAGGTTTGAGAAGAGTTCGTGGGCTTCCTGTTAGAGGACAGCGAACTCATACCAATGCAAGGTCTTCTAGAAAAGGTAGACGCTTTTAAAACGTCTAGTATCATTTCGGATCTTATCTAGTTCATTGAAAACACATCCTAAATATTAAAAACCTCCGTTTCTTTTGTGATAACAAATCTTTCTATCGTAATAGGAAATGATATGAACAATTTATTTATTGCTGAAAATCTTAAGGTTATGACAAAAGTTTTACCAATATTAAAAATCCAAATACACCAAAAAGAGATTAGCCTTATTGTTAAGAGAAATCATTTGATCCCTGTATTGACTTTTCTTAAAAATCACATAAAATATCAATTTAAAATCCTTACCTGTATTTCTGGCGTAGACTACCCATCTCAAAAATACCGGTTCAAAGTCGTTTACGAATTATTAAGTGTTAAATATAACACACGACTGCGAGTAAAAGTTTTAACGGATGAACTTACACCAATAGAATCGTGTTGCAAAATATTTCCAGCAGCAGGATGGTATGAATCAGAAACTTGGGACATGTATGGGATATTTTTCGCCAATCATGAAAATTTAACTAGATTATTAACTGACTACGGATTTGAGGGATATCCTTTGCGGAAAGATTTTCCATTAAGCGGTTTTGTTGAATCAAGTTATGATTATACTCGAAAACGCGTAACCAATGAACGAGTTGAATTGAGTCAAGAGTATCGAGCTTTTAAATTCACATCACCTTGGGAAACTCTTGAACTAAATTAAATATCTATGAAGAAATTATTTGCTAAAGATAGAAGAAATCGAAAAATTGTGAAACAATTAGAATTAAAGCATTTTATATTAAAACAAATATCAATAAACTCGAACTTTTTGAAAACTGTTAGGTGGAACGCGTTGTATAAACTTTCGAATACATCAGAAAATAGTTCTAAAACGGTTATTTCAAACCGATGTATCCAAACTATAAATAAAAAAACATTTCACAAATTTTCAAATTTTTCTAGAACAGTCTATTTAAAACTTGTAAAATCTGGTTATATAAGTGGAATTCGAAAATCTAGTTGGTAAGAATACATTTAGTTCAAAAACGTCTTTTAACATTACACCGTTTAAAAATAGCACTTATATCTATAATAGTGTTATTTTAAGTTAAGGTAATATAAATAAGAAATTCCCATAAATAAGAATAATATAACAAATGATAACATTCGGAAAAATTGAAAGTAAAACAAACACGTTTGAAGAAATTTGAAACGGTTCAATAAAGTTATGTACACATGTCAGCAGCAATGCTGAAACAGAAAATAAAAAATAATCAAACGAATGTAACTCTTGAGATGTACTCATCAAAATAATAAAACTTAACCAGACAATTACTAAACCCATTTTATAGTTTTATTTATATTTATAAGAATTTATAGAATATATTCTCTTCCTGTTAAACTTCCTACCGGACATAGATCAATTACATTTCCCGATAATTCCGATAATAATACTTTATTGACATAAGTTCCAATTTCACTAGCGTTTCCTCGACCAAATACTCCAAGTTCTTCCACCCCTGCTATTTCAGCACTAAATCTAACACATCTAGTACAGTGTATACATCTTGTCATAACAGTTCGAACGATTGGTCCCAGGTTTTTATCAGAAACAACTCGTTTAAACTTATAAAACCGCCTTTTTGTAAAACCAAAAAATAAAGATTGATCTTGAAGATCACATTCCCCCCCTTGATCGCAAATAGGACAATCTAATGGGTGATTTAGAAGTAAAAATTCCATTACATTCTCCCGAGCTTTTTTTACTAAGCCGCTATTATGATAAATTTCGTGATTAAATAGACTTGTTCCTGCGCTAACAGCACATGCAACAATTGGTTTGTTCATTTTACCCATTTCTACTATACACATTCGACAATTTCCAGCAATTGACAAATTGTTGTGATAGCAATAGTGAGGAACAGATATACCTAAATTAATTAAATAGGCAAGTAAAGATACTTTATTTAATGTTGTTAAATTTGTTTTTGACATTTTTAAATTATATAACGAAGTAATAGGAAATGTAGCTTAATTGGTTAAAGCGCCGACCTGTCACGTCGGAGACTGTGGGTTCAAGTCCCATCTTTTTCGATTTTAGATTTTCAAATTCTGATTCTTTATTTTGATAGGATCTAACGCAATATCATCTCTTCGTTCGTAAAAAACTGACAAAATAGCTAAACCTACTGAAGATTCTGTTGCAGAAAGAACTAGAATAAAGAATACGAAAATATATCCCGCAATATCATCTAGATATAAAGAAAATGTTATAAAATTAAGATTTACAGATAACAATAAAATTTCAAGCGACATAATAGTTTTTAAAATATTTCCGCGATTTAATACTAAACCAAGCAATCCGATGTGAAAAAGTGCTATAGCAGTACCTAACAAATAAAAATTTAATTCAATTCCAACCATATTTTTGAGTACACTGGGATTTGAACCCAGGGCCTGTGGATTAAAAGTCCAATGCTCTACCGACTGAGCTATGTACTCTTAATAATTATTCTTCTTACACTGCAAAAAGTAATAAGAAAACAATCATAAGTACGAATAATGCAATCGCTTCAGTTAGGGCAAAACCTAAAATAGCCATTTTAAACATTTCGTCTTTTAGAGAAGGGTTTCTAGAAATACCTAGAATTAATGCGCTGAAAACAACACCAATACCTACTCCAGCTCCTGCTAGTCCAATTGTTGCAATTCCTGCTCCAACAAATTTAGCTGCTTGTAATAACATAAGTCATTAAAATATAACTTATGTTATTTCGAAAATTCAAAGCAGCTTAGTTTTTCTGAAAATTTCATCTACATTTTATTTTATTTTTAGTCAAATATTTTAGTTTTAACAGGCAACTTTTTGCTACCAGCTTTTAAAGCTTCAATTGCGATATGTTTTGGTATTCCACAGATTTCGAATAAAGTAGTACCTCCTCGAACTCTCGCAACCCAGTAAGATACTGCTCCTTTACCTTTTCCCATTCGAGACTCAGCCGGTTTAGCAGTTATAGGTAAATCTGGAAAAACTCGAATCCAAATTTTTCCTTTCCGTTTTATTTTCCGAGCTATAGTTCTTCGAGCAGCTTCAATCTGATGTGCAGAAATCATACCTGCAACTTGAGCTTTTAAACCAAGTTCCCCAAACTTAACACTATTGGATTTAAATTCGAGTTTTTTTAACTTTCCTTTTCTTGTTTTTTTGTATTTTGTTTTTCGTGGTTGTAAAAACATTTTTAGTGTCTTATAAATTATTTCTCAACTACCCAAACCTGAATTCCATAACTACCGTTCGAATTATGTAATGTGGCTTGAGAGTAATCTAGTTTAGCAGAAATACTTTGAGCTGGAACATCACCGATTACAATTATTTTTTGTTTTGCTCGCGGTACTCCGTTCAAACGCCCTCTAATAACGATTTTGACACCTTTCACTATAGATAAATTTGTATTCAATAAAACGGTTAGTGATTGTTTCAAAAAAGATAAAAAAAATTTATGTCGTTTAATTTTTTATTAATTGAAAAACAATAAATTTTGCTAACAGAGTAGCAGAATTTGAATTGTAAGCGACATGAAACAAAAGTTCGATACCTTCTTTCAAAAACGGAGTATTTCTAAATTTTTGAAGAGACATCAAGGCTTTTTCTTGTGTAGATTTTAGAAAGTATAAATCTTTATTTATACAACAAAGATTTAGAACGATATTTGCTTGATTAGCGTTAAACAAACTTAACACTTCAAAAACTTGAGCAAAAATTCCACCAACTTTTGAATTACTCCCATTCAATTTCTTATTGTCTTTTCTTTGAAGTGTCAAGGAGTCTTGTTGTGATAACAATCTAACATCCTCTGCCAAATTCAAATATTGTTTAAGTTCGTGAAATCGAGAGAAATCGGCAAAAGAACTAATTGCCTTTTTGTTAGATAGAACAGAAATTGAATCATTTGTCAAATTGTGCAAATCTTCAACAATTTTTTCTTGGCCATGTGCATTTCTAATTATAAGTTTTTCTGCAGTTCCTTTCTTGCTTAGTATAAAATCCGATGTAACGAAGTAAGAAACATACAGATTTAATGTCGAACCATTATAATGTTGTTTATAATCATGTAAAATAATCCCATATGTTTCTAAGATTCTTTCAACATAGTTCCTTATTTCTAAATCTTTAAAAACGTATAATGGCAATTCATAATTTTTTTTTTCAAAAAATTCAGTTTTCCAAGTTTTGTTAACGCCAAGTCTGAAAATTGTTGGATTGATTTTTTGTCCCATTTAAGTCTTAACTTTTTTTCTTTTTTTTCTTAAAAACAAACCTTTCTCGAGTAGGAACAAACTCACCAACTTTATGACCGATCATTTCATCGGTTACATTAAGTTTTACGAAAGTTCGCCCCGAGTGAACATTACAAGTTAAACCTACAATTTTTGAAGTTATTTCGTAATTTCTAGGTAAAACTGCAAGTTTTTCAGTAAATTTATATTTTTTTAAAAACGGACCTTTCCATTTTGATCTTTTCATGAATTATCTTTTTTTAATGATAAATTTGTTTCTAGATTTACTAGTTTTTCCTCTTTGATTAGATTTGCCCCAAGGAGTGCGTAAAGTACCAGATTTTTTCCCTTCACCACCACCGTGAGGGTGATCAATTGGATTCATTGCAACCCCTCGTACGGTAGGTCTTTTATTACGCCACCTTGATTGGCCAGCTTTACCTAACCGTGTAAGAAAAAACAATTCTTTTGAAACCTCTCCAATAGATGCAAAACAGTTAGGAGACACATATCTCTGTTCACCTGAACTTAACTCTATTATACAATATTTTTCAGTTTTTTCTTTTATAATCGAAAATGTTCCGGCTGATCTTGATATTTGACCGTGACTAGATAGTGTAGGAGAAATATTGTGTATTGGTGTTCCAATAGGAATATTTATAATGGGAAGAGAACTTCCTAGACTTGGGGTTGCTTTTAGCCCTGATTTTACAATATCACCAACACGCAGATTTTGAGGCGTTAAAATGTAATAAAATGCTTTATCAATAAAATCAAATACTGAGGAAATATATGCATTTCTATTAGGGTCATGCTCTATTGTACAAACAATAGCTGTAGAATTATACTTTCTATTGAAATTTATATTTCTATATTTTTGTTTTACTCCTCCTCCTTTATGGAAAACAGTGATTTTGCCTGAATGATTTCGGCCACTTGAATTTTTTTTTCCTACAATTCTATTCTTCAACAAAGGCTTTTTACTAAGATTTAAACCTTTGTTATTCAATTTAATTAGTTGCCGCCGTGAGGCAGTTGTGGGTTTTACTTTTTGTAACATCATTTTATATAAAATAAATACGTTTTCTTATGACTTTATCAAACACACTATTCCATAATCTAACAAACAAATTAGAGTTGGAGGCTTCTTTACTCCAGAAAGAAAAATCTTATGTGAAAAATCTCTTGAACCAAGCTACCTATTTAAAAAAATTAAGAAATAATGATTCTAAGAATCCCAGTATGAAAGAATTCATCATCAATAATAACAAAGAAACAAATTTGCAAGATTTTGTCATTGCATACATCGTAAATATTTCATTTTTGAAAGCAAATACTATGATTCATATTTCTGATACTAAAGGAAATCTTAAACTCTTTTATTCTGCAGGTTCAGTAGACTTGAGTGGAAAGCAAAAAAGAAAACGTAGAATTGCTATCTCTAAATTGATCTCTTTAATATTGAAAAAAGCTACTTTTCTTAACCAAAAACCAATCGCCTTACACTTAAATAATGTGAATTTTTACAAAAATTTAATTGTTCGTAAACTGCAGCGAAATCTCTACATAAAGGTAATTAAAATATTAAATCAAACACCATATAATGGTTGTAGAAAAAGAAAATTACGAAGAAAAAAGTACACCCAAAAATTTAAATAAACTATAAAAAAATTCACCGGAGAAATGGCTGAGCGGTTTAAAGCGGTAGATTGTAAATCTATTGAGTTTACTCATCGTAGGTTCGAATCCTACTTTCTCCTTTTTCCACAATTAAACGAAATATGGCGCAGCTGGTAGCGCGCCTGCTTTGGGAGCAGGAGGTCATGTGTTCAAATCACATTATTTCGAATTAACTTTTTTCTTTGTTAGTGAATAACTTGTTTTTAAATGGTGATCCAGTGCGTTATGTAGATTAAACATATTTTTTCTGTATGAAAGGCTTTTTAATCCTTTTAATTGGGATGGTGAATACACCTTATTGTTTAATTTCATTGAAATTAACTTAAATGAAGGTTTTAAATCTTTTTCTATTGAATCGAGTTGTAATTCTGTTGTCTTAAAGTTTGAGTTAATGAACAAAACAAAACTACAAACGATTGGACTTATGTTTGTGTAAATAGAGTTTTTAAATATTTTCAATGTTATACCGTTTAAAGCTTTTGAATAATTTAGTTTTAATTTTTTTAAGTTTTGTTCTATACGAGTCCATTGATTTAAATCTAATTTAGCCGAGTGAAACCAAAAAAAAAAGCCATTAGTTTTAAAAAAACTTTTTAATTTAACGCTTTGATAGTCTTTTGAATTAAAATCCATCTAAAAAAATAATAGTATATGTAATTATTTGTAAATTTAGGCTTAGTAGGACTTGAACCTACGACAAAGCCGTCATGAGCAGCACGTTCTACCAACTGAACTATAAGCCTGAAAAAATTAAAAATATTTCTTAATGCGAATTAGTATAGGACAAATACTTCTAGTATTGTTAATAAGCTTTCTACTATTTGGAGACATAAACACTCTAAAAAACAAGTCAAAAAAACTTTTTAAAAAAATGGAAGTGTTTCTGGCAAAAAAAAACAGGAAAAAAGGGACTTGAACCCCTGACCTTCGGTTTTGGAAACCGCTGCTCTACCAACTGAACTATTTTCCTAAACCAAAAAATTGTTATATTCTTTAAAAAAAGGATGTTTCCTTATTATCAATATTATCTAGAAATAAAAAATAGAATCTTATTATTGCTTTTTACTTGGGCATCTCTCTTAATGGTCTGCTATTATTTTAAAGAACCTCTTCTATTTACTTTTATAAATTCAAACAAGTATTACAACAATGCACCTTATTTTATTTTCACTAATGTAGATGAAGTCTTTTATGTTTATTTTCGCTTAGTTTTCTTCGTCACGAACCAAATTACTTTTATAATAGCCTTATATCATATTTTATTATTCCTAACACTAGGGTTATATCATTCAGAATACACACAACTTAAAACGGTGTTAAAAATTTTTATTATTACCTGGTTATGTTCTGTCATCTTGTTAAAAAAGTTCGTAGTTCCTTTCAGTTGGTCATTTTTCTTAAGTTTTCAAGAAACAAATAACCACTTACAACCCGCCTCTTTTTTTTTTGAAGCAAGAATTCTAGAGTATTTTGATTATTTCACAAATTTTTATTACATTTGTGTGGCAAATTGTCAACTTTTAGCTTTATCAATTTTATTTTTGAATAACATAAGCGAAAGAATTGGAACAATTAAAACATTTAGAAAACTTTTTTATCTAATATTTATACTTTTTTCAACGATAACAACACCTCCAGATATTTTAAGTCAGATCATTGTAAGTTTTAGCTTGATAATAATCTACGAATTATTAATCTTTTTTAAATACATACAAACTTAATTTGGTAACCAATTGAAACTAATAAGAATCCCAACAGTTAACATTAAATAACCAATCGCAAGAGGTAAAAAACATTTCCATCCTAAATGCATCAATTGGTCGTACCTGTAACGCGGCAAACCCGCTCGTGTCAAAATAAAGAAAACAGCACCAACACCAACTTTTAACGAAAACCACATACTTCCCGGAATAATGGTCAAAGGGAAGATATCAAAAGGTGGAAGCCAACCTCCTAAGAAAAGAATTGACGATAATGCACACATTAATAACATATTTGAATATTCTCCCAAAAAAAACAAAGCAAATGTCATCGCAGAATATTCCACATTGTATCCTGACACTAATTCCGCTTCAGCCTCAGGTAAATCGAATGGATGCCTATTTGTTTCGGCTAACATAGAGATATAAAACATAACAAATAATGGGAATAATGGTACAAGAAGCCAAACTTCTTTGTGCCAAAACTATTTTACTCAAATTTAAGGACCCTACACAAACAGCTATGCTAAGGACGATGAAGCCAATTGAAATTTCATACGAAATCATCTGTGCAGTAGAACGTAAAGCACCAAGAAATGCATATTTTGAATTACTCGCCCACCCTGCTAGGATAAGACCGTAAACATTCAATGATGAAATAGCAAATATATACAAAATACCTAAATTAACATCTGCTAAAACTACTGTGTGGGAAAAAGGAATCACTGCCCAACCAATAACACTCAAAATAAATGAAAGAACAGGAGCTAGTAAAAAGATCCCAAGATTGGAATTACTAGGCAAAATAGTTTCTTTTACAAGCAATTTTAACCCATCTGCTATAGCTTGAAGTAAACCAACATAGCCTATAACATTTGGTCCACGACGTCTTTGAATTGCTCCCATAATTTTTCTCTCTGCTACAGTAAAAAAAGCAACAGCAAGTAATAATGGGACGGTAGTACTAAGAATTTTCAACAAAGTTGTTAGAATTATAAATAGCATTCAAGGCTAAAACCGGATTTGAACCAGTATTTTAAGATTTGCAATCCCGCACATTACCATTATGTTATTCAGCCTCAAGAAAATTTTATTTAAGATTAAAGACAGAGTGGGATTCGAACCCACGGTATCTATTAAATACAACAGTTTTCAAAACTATCGCCTTAAACCGCTCGGCCATCTATCCTTAGATTAAGTTTTACGTTTTGAAACATAACTAATTGCCAAAATGCGAAGAAATTAGTAGCAACTGAAGGGATTTGAACCCTTAACTTTGACCTTGGCAAGGTCACACTCTACCAATTGAGTTACAATTGCATAAATGCAAATTAAATAAATGGTACTTTAAAAGAATGTAATAAATACAATAGTTCTTTTTTATTTTTAGCAGTTGTAACTATAACAACATTTAATGGAGGCAAATTTGTAAATAAATAAAATTGTTTTTCTAACTCGTCAAAGTTAATCAAATCAGTTAAAGTGAAAGAAAAACTTTTATTCTTGATTCGTTTGGAAAATTTTATTCCTCTGAAATCTTTTAAATTAGGAAAAACTTGTGTTAAAAGTTTGAAGAAGAAGTTGTACATTTTGACTTTTGTTAGTATCACAATGCAACCAACTGGATGCCCTTTTCTGACTTTCAAATAGATATTGGGTCGTTTAGCTTTTGTAACTGTCCCTTGCTTAGTAGAAATTAACTCTAGTACTGAGAGGGAAGCTGCAATATCCTTAATTACAAAACTTTTACACCCAAAATTTAAAATAATTTTTTTTAATTCCGGAATATCACTTAAGTTGTGATAAGAAAACTTATTTATTAAATCATGTCGAATTACTTTTTTATAATAATTTTCTAAAAGATTCATTTAAATTAAACCGATTGACAGACTAACAAATTTCATAAATTTTTTTTTCTTTAATATTTTAGGAATTGGTCCTAAGATTCGAGTACCTATAGGGTTACCTTGCTTGTTTATCAAGGTTACGGAATTTTCACTTAAAGCAAACGAAGAACCGTCTTTTTTCTCATACTGAGTCTTTGTTCGAATAACTAATGCTCGAAATACTCCTCCTTTCAAAACTTTAGATGTTTTTTTAGATTTATTCCGTAACTGTTGTACAGAGACAACGATAATATCTCCTAATCGAGCGTATCTCTTCTTAAACCCTCCTAAAACTTTTATACATTTAACGGTTTTTGCACCTGAATTATCAGCTACTTTTAAAATAGTTTGTTGTTGTATCATTTCTCGTATAATAATTCATTGCGTTTATAGCTCAATTGGATAGAGCGTTGGATTTCGGTCCCAAAGGTTATAGGTTCAACTCCTATTAAACGTAAACCTCACATTACCATTTAAATTTTGACAAATAACGCTTGTTTAATAAAATTTGTGTCTGAAGTTTACTCTTTTGTTCAATAGATTGACTTTTTAGTGAAGAAGAAGCTAAGATTTCATTTGCTAAAATTTCGTAAAAATTAGTAAAACTTTTGCTCTTTTGAACTGTATTTCTAATAAATTTTAAAGCAGTCATCACTCGAAGTGAATCTTTAATAATGAATGAAGGGGTAACTTTCTTTGATTTTCTTTTACCTTTTTTCAAGACTTGTTCATTTAATTTGAATGCTGAAGTTGTGTTAATAATGGCTAGTTGAACTAAGTTTTGAAAATTTTTTCTTGAAGATTTCTGAAGCAATTTAGAAGATTTCAATAGATTTTTTTCGCCAGTGTGCTTTTTTCCGTTTTTCATAAATACATTAACAATTTTGTTTTTCAAAGCAATAGTTTTATTTCGTTTTAGTTTCATTATACATATTTTTTAGTTTTTTTTGTCCCATACTTGGATCTTGATGTTTGTCTAGAAGATAGACCTGCAAAATCAAGTTTCCCTCTAACTAAATGATATTTTATACCTGGTAAATCTTTAACTCGCCCTCCTCTTATGATAACTGTTGAGTAAGCTTGTAAATTATGGCCTTCTCCGGGAATATAAGCGTAGACCATTTTATCATTTGTAAGGCGAAGCTTCACAATTTTCCTCAAAGCTGAATTTGGCTTTTTAGGAGTTCGTAACACTAATTTGCTACAAATCCCTTTCTTTTGAGGACACTGGCTTAAAGCTGGCACTTTATTTAACTTTTTTTTCTTTTTTCTACTCTTTTGTTTTTTGCAAAGTTGATTTATAGTTGCCATATCAAAAATTTATATTAAGTTTTTACCAAAAAGGGGACTTGAACCCCTACTCCTAAAGGAACTAGAACCTAAACCTAGCATGTCTACCAATTCCATCATTTTGGCAAACAAATATTACTTATAATGTTACTCGTTACCGGACTTGAACCGATACTCTAATTAGAATCAGATTTTAAGTCTGACGTGTCTACCAATTCCACCAAACGAGCATTAAAAATTTAGCATATCTTAAATTCCAGATATTATGGAGGTAATCGGATTTGAACCGATGACTTCATGCTTGCAAAGCATACACTCTACCAATTGAGTTATACCCCCTTTTCGCAAAAAAAAATTCTTATTTTCAAAGATTATTTTTTCTTTCTTACTATAACATTATAACTGAAAAGATTTGGTAAAAAAACTAAATCCAAGTTTAATGAATTTTCCTTGAAAAGTTTTTTCGCTCGAAATTTAAGAACAGTAATAACATCAGGTAATAAACGCAGTGCAATAAAAGAATAATATAAAACAGCACTTACTAATGAACTAAACAAAACAGTAGATAAAGTAGAAAAATCAAGTTGCGGTATTTAGGGTTCTCTTCAGGTTGGGTTCGAACCAACGTCCTGGTGGTTAACAGCCACTCGCTCTACCACTGAGCTACTGAAAAAACAATTAACCTTTTCGAATATTTGCAATTACCGAGTCTAAATTAAGATAATGATTAAAAACAGGCATCAAATTGAAATCAGCTTTATAAACAAATAGAATTTGAAGCGTTTTATAGTTCACTAATAAGTGCTTAGGAGGTATTGGCCAAAAGTTTGACCTATCTATACTCTTTTTTACTAAAGCTCTTGATTTTTTATTATGTGCAATTTCGATTAAATCGTTTGTTTTTAAATTATATGATTTAACTCTGACTGGTCGGCCATTGACAAGAACATGACCGTGCAAAATTAGTTGGGAAGCTTCTTGGATACTTAAACTAAAGTTAGCTCTGTGAACAACGGTATCTAAGCGGCTCTCGAAAAATCTTAGAGTGACATGCCTATAATCAAGTAGATTAGAGTTAATGTAATTCTTCGTTTTAATAGATTTCAAAATAGATCGTTTTAAATAAGTCTTCTTTAAACCCCCATAGAAAAGACCAAAAACTTTTCGTTGATGTAAATTATTTCTAAATTTCCGTTGAAATGAGTTACCTCTGCTAGCGAATTTTGAAACAGACAATTGGAATTGATCTCTTATTTTAAATCGTTTACGAAAGTTTAATTGTTTTTTTAAATTTTGATGAAATCTTTGCCATTTCTGTTTTTTAAATGTAAATAACTTCGTACGGTTTTGAATGTTTTGTCTTAACCGTAAAAATTGTTTATAAAAAGGTTTATGTCGTTTTTTATACTTCATATATTAATTTCGGATAAAAATATTATCATCTTCAATTATAAAGACTTAGATTTTGAACGTTTGAAAAGGAAACTTAGACCAACAAAAAAAATATTTTTATCAGACACTGTTAAAATATTTTTAAAATTTCCTTCTATTCTATAAGAAGCTGTGTTTTGTGAAATTAGACAAGTTCCAAAAGACACTACGGGAATTTTCAACGCTTCTGCTTCTAAAAATATTGTTTTACTTTTCTCGTGGTCAAATAGAATAACTAAATCTAATCTCTTTGCTAATTTCGGCAATAAGAATTTTGGAAGACTTTTTAACCAAATTTGGTTAGAATTCTTACTGTCTTGAATAGATTTCAGATTAGGATTAGAAATTATCCCTTGAACATTGAAATTTTTAGGTACTGCAACGTGCTTTGTATACTGATTTATTTTTAGCTCCAGTTTAGGAGGAAGTCCCACAAACAAGACACGCTTTCCCAGTTGATTGTATTGGAAAATAATTTGTAAAACTTTTTTGATATCAAGAACAATTTGATTTAAAGTAGAATCGATCAAATTTTCAAATTTCATTTTTTTGATAGGCTGTTCATAAATTTTAGATCTTAACAGATTTAGCTTTAAAAGCTGCTTAATATTAACTTTTTTTATTTTCATTTAAATTTTTTTTCCTTTCTTTAAAATGATTGTCTCTTGATCATGTAGAATACCTTTTCCTTTGTAAGGCTCTGGTAATTTACAATTTCTTATTTGAGAAGCCGTTTGCGTCAATAAATCATAAGATTTATCACCGTAAATGAATATTTTAGTGAATTTCAAACAACTAGTGTTTAATCCGGTTGGAATTCTAAAATAAACTAAATGACTGTAACCAAGTTTAAAATACATTTGGTTCAAAAATTTTTCATAAGAAAACGCACGGTAACCAACGCCAACCAAATTTAATTTATGAGATAGCACGTAAGTTACCTCAGTTAAAATTTGCTTAATTTTAGCAATCGTTGTCCCTTGTATTTTTTTACTATTTTTAAAACCGATTATTGATTTCCCATCAACAGGAATAGAAGTTGCTACAATTAAATTTGCTGACGGAACCAAAAGAAGCTTAATTTTTAAAATTAGCGATTTAGTTGATAAAGGACCAATAAAAGTAATTAAATTTTTTTTATCGCAATACAAAATTTTTATATTTTTAGGAACTTTGACAGAATTTTTTTTTTTGAATTTTTCATCTTTAATTAATTATAGCAAGAGGTTCACCTCCAAGCCTATACTTTTTACACTGATTAATTGTCTTTAGACCTTGGTTTGTTGAAAAAATTATAAACGTTTTGCTTGAGTCTAATTTCCAAATTTGTTTAGCTGAATAATACAAACGCTGTCCGGGTTTAGATAAAGATTTTAACGAGTTTATAACAGGTTTTCCTGTTCGTGTATATTTTAGAAATATTTCAATTTTATTATCGTTTAATGCAAAAGTTCTATAGCCAGAAATAAAACCTTCATCCCACAGAACTTTTAAAAATGACTCACAGATATTTTTTTTTTGATTCTAGAATAACACTTTTTTTTGCCATCTGCCCGTTTTTGATATTGGCAAACATATTCCACAAATAATTT
>Ga0115102_10060938_pt1 | contig 15844 bp, 31 predicted proteins | sample MBTome_5_FD_89644 | JGI IMG/M metagenome (GOLD analysis project Ga0115102, IMG submission 89644) | Marine eukaryotic communities from Pacific Ocean to study complex ecological interactions - MBTS_5May14_M2_3um Metatranscriptome... | ecosystem: Environmental > Aquatic > Marine > Oceanic | place... | reverse complement strand
TTTAAATTGATCTTTTTTTAACACTAACACATTAATTTTTAAAACATTTTATAAATGTTGAAAAATTAACATGCTAGTATTAAAAAAAATGTCGGGAAATTTAAAATTATTTATTAATAACTATTATTTAACGATTTTAGATACGACTCCAGCGCCTATTGTACGTCCACCCTCTCTAATTGCAAATCGCATTCCTTCTTCAATTGCTACAGGATAAATTAACTCAGCAGTCATTTTAATCCGATCTCCTGGCATTACCATTTCAACTGCAGTACCATCATCAGAGGTAAATTTAGTAATAGCTCCTGTTACATCAGTAGTTCTGACATAAAATTGTGGACGATAACCTGTGAAAAATGGCGTACGACGACCACCTTCATCATTTGTTAATACATAAACTTCTGACTCAAAATTTGTATGTGGAGTTATTGTTCCAGGTTGTGCTAATACCATGCCCCGTTCAATTTCTTCACGAGTAGTACCACGTAATAAAATACCAACATTATCACCAGCAAAACCTTCATCTAATGTTTTTTGGAACATTTCAATACCAGTAATCGTTGTTGTTTGTGTTTCTTCAATTCCAACAATTTCGACATTGTCACCTACTTTAACAATACCACGTTCAATACGACCAGTTGCTACAGTACCCCTTCCAGTGATTGAAAAGACATCTTCAATAGCCATTAAAAATGTTTTTCAGTATCACGATCTGGAGTTGGAATATATTCATCGACAGCATCCATTAAAGTATAAATTTTGTCAACCCAGACATTATCACCACGACGAATTTCTGGGTTAGCTGAAATAGCTTCAATAGCTTGTAAAGCGGAACCAGGACAAATTGGGATATTGTCACCTGGAAAATCATATGCAGAAAGAAGTTCTCGAACTTCTAATTCAACTAATTCTAATAATTCTTCATCATCAACTTGATCTTCTTTATTTAAAAATACAACAATATCTGGAACACCAACTTGTTTAGATAATAAAATATGCTCTCGTGTTTGGGGCATTGGACCATCTGCAGCTGATACTACTAAGATTGCCCCATCCATTTGTGCTGCACCTGTAATCATATTTTTTACATAATCGGCATGACCTGGACAGTCAACATGAGCATAGTGTCGTTTTTCTGTTTCGTATTCTACATGAGATGTATTAATAGTAATACCACGAGCACGTTCTTCTGGGGCTCCATCAATATCAGAATAAGCTTTCACTTCACTATTACCATCTAAAGCTAAAGTTGCTGTAATTGCTGCTGTTAAAGTAGTTTTACCATGATCTACGTGACCAATTGTTCCTATATTTACATGTGGTTTTGTACGTTCGAATTTTTCACGTGCCATAATAATTTTTAAAGTTAATTTTGATTATATAAATTTGTAGTTTTCTGGGGGCTTTTAGCGAGATTTTAAATTTAGATCTAATTAATAACGAAAATGCGAGAAAGCTTTATTTGCTTCTGCCATTTTATGTGTTTCTTCTTTTTTTTTCATACTATTTCCAATTTCATTTGATGTATCTAGTATTTCATTAGCTAATTTAATGGCCATTGATCTACCTACACGTTGATGAGAATATTGAATAATCCAACGTAATGCTAAATTAGTTGCTCTAAATGTAGTGACTTCAACGGGAACTTGATAAGTGGAACCACCTACTCTTCTAGCTTTAACTTCAACTACTGGACTAGCGTTTTGGATTGCTTTTTCAAAAATTATTAAGGGATCTTGCTCTGCTTTTTTTTCGATTATTTCAAAAGCTTTATAAACAATATCTTTAGCGATATTTTTTTTACCTGATTTCAAAACTCGTGAGATTAATAAATTTACCAGATAACTATTGTATAATGAATCTGGTTGCGGTAATCGTTTTTTCGAAATATTTCGACGAGACATGGTTATTTTTCAATATTTAAATAGATATTTTTTATTTGCTACCTTTTGGCTTTCTAACACCATATTTGGAACGTCCTTGAGTTCGGTCTTTTACACCTCCAGTATCTAAAGTACCACGAATAATATGATATCGAACACCAGGTAAATCTTTAACTCTTCCTCCTCGAATTAAAACAACTGAATGTTCTTGCAAATTATGGCCAATTCCTGGAATATAAGCAGTAACTTCAAAACCTGATGTTAAACGAACACGAGCCACTTTTCTGATAGCTGAATTTGGCTTTTTTGGAGTTGTAGTGTATACTCGTGTACAAACCCCACGACGTTGTGGACATTTTGCTAAAGCTGGAGATTTGGTTTTTTTTTTTAATTGAACACGTTTTGAACGAACTAACTGTTGTATTGTTGGCATATTTAAAAGTCTATTATTGTATTATTATACTTAGGTTAATCTATTGAGTCTAACTGATATTTTTTCATGAATTTTTCTACACGACCTTCACTATCAATAAGAATTAATGAATTTGTATAAAAAGGATGATTTGCTAACCAGATATCTATTTGTAATTTACGTTTTGTGGATCCAATTAAACAAAGTGGTTTTCCGTCACAAAGTATTGGAGTATCAGTAAACCATTCAGGATGAATAGAAGATTTTGGCATATTGTCTAAAAAATTTATTATAAATTTAACGTTTAGAATATTGTGGTGCTTTTCTTGCTTTTCGCAAGCCATATTTTTTTCGTTCTTTGATACGCGAATCTCGGGTTAAAAAACCTTTCGACTTTAACTCGGAACGATTTTTTTTTTCAAGGTCACATAATAATCTAGCAACACCAAGTTGAATTGCTTCTGTTTGTCCAGTAAGACCTCCACCTTTAACTACAGCAGTTATATCAAATTTATTTTGTAATTGCAATTTTTCTAAAGGAGCTTGAATTAAATTTAGATAGGTATCATTATATTGTAAATATTTCTCGCCTGAAACTTTGTTAATAATTAAATTTCCTGAACCAGTTGTTAAAAAGACACGAGCAATAGCCTGTTTTCGTTTTCCAAGTCCAATATTCGCCTTTTGGAAAATTAAGTTTGTTATAAAATTCATAGTTTTAAAAATTTCATTAATGGTTTATTATAAACTTTTTTTTAATGGTACGAAAATCCAATTAAATTGAATCTAGATTCAATTTAATTGGATTTTGAGCTGAATGAGAATGATTATCATCATTATAAATTTTTAATCGTCTCATCAGCTTTTTTCGTTCTGTAACAGGTAACATACCTTTAATTGCTCGTTCAATAGTAAATAAAGGTACAGAATCCGTCGCATTCCGAATTTTAAGTGAGTGACCTGGTCGACCTGGATTATTAACAATATAATGTTTACTTGTTTTATTAATGATAATTGAATTTGCGTTTACTAAAATTACATAGTCTCCTATATCAGTCGATGGATAATAATGAGGTTTACTTTTTCCTTTTAGTAAATTAACAACAATCGTTGCTAGACGTCCTAAACTTTGACCATGACAATCAACAATAAACCAATTTCGTGTTTCACAATCAGAACTTGGTAAAAAAGTTTTATTTAAGGAATTCATAGATTTTCTTTTTTGATTAATGATTTATTTAAGCAATAAATTTATTTTCTTAAAATAATGTTTAATTTATTTTTTAATGTTGAAAAAACTTCGTCGGCTGATTTTCGACCAAAATTTTTAAGTTCTTGTAATTGGGAAGGAGAATACTGCAATAAGTCTCCCACAGTGTTTATGTTTGCTTTTTTTAAACAATTATATGCTCTAACTGATAATTGTAGTTCTTCAATAGTAATATTTGTATATGGTTCAATTATTAATGAATCATTAGTAGATGATTTTTCAATTATTTTTTCAACATTTTGGGTTTCTATTAAAGAATTAAAAAGATCAATAATTATTCGACAAGCATTTTTTAATGCGTCGATTGGCTGTATGCTTCCATCAGTCCAAATTTCTAAAAATAATCGTTCAGTTATATTATTACTATTATCATAGATATTTTCGATTTTAAAATTTACTTTTTGAACAGGCATAAAGATACTATCTATTTGTAGAAATTTTTTATCTTCACCTGTAAATATTTGTGTAGCTAGTTTATAGCCAATTCCATATTCAATTTTAAATTCAATTTCTAGATTAACTGAAGTTGATATTGTTGCTACATAATGATCAGAATTAACTATTTCTATTCCCGAAGGTAAGTCTATTAAATCGGCTGTTACTACTAAAGGTCCTTGCACTTTTAAACGTCCAAATTTTACTTCATTTGTATTACTTTTAATAACAATACCTTTTAGATTTAATAATACTTCAAGAATATCTTCACGAACACCTGGGATACTTGCAAACTCATGATTAATTCCAACTATTCGAACTGCAGATATTGCCATTCCGCCTAAATCACCTAATAATACTCGTCTTAATTGATTCCCAATAGTTATTCCTTGCCCAGGTTTTAATTCATTTATTAAAAATTGACCATAACAATTTCCTGAATGAAGTTTTTCTGATTTTAAAGACTTAAATTGTAAATTGTTCATAATAAAATATTATTTAATTAAAAATTTTAAAAATTAAACACGACGTTTTTTAGGTGGTCGACACCCATTATGTGGTACTGATGTAATGTCTTCAATTGAACTAATTCTAAATCCAGCAGATTCTATAGCACGGATAGCAGTTTCACGACCTGAACCTTGCCCTTTAACCAAAACATGAACACTTTTTATACCTGTATTAACGGCTTCGAGTGCTGCTTTTTCTGCAGCAGTTTGAGCCGCAAATGGTGTATTTTTTCTTGCTCCTCTAAACCCAGAACTACCAGCAGAAGCCCATGAAATAGTATCACCAACTAAATTTGTAATAGTTATTATTGTATTATTAAATGTAGATTGAATATGAACAATTCCTCTAGCAAAATTATTTTTGTCTTTTTTGTTTGTTTGAACCATACTAAAATAAAATTTTAATCATTTTAACGATATTATTAACTTGAATATTATTATTTTTTTTTATTTGTAACTGTTTTTTTAGCACCCCGTCTTGCTCTTGCATTTGTTCGAGTTCGTTGTCCACGTGCAGGAAGACTAGCGCGATGGCGTTTACCTTTATGGCAATTTATTTCACTTAATCGTTTTATATTTAAACCATTAAATCGCCTTAAATCACCTTCTAATTTTAATTCTAGATTTGGGTTTTCAATAGCTTGACGTAATGCTATTGTATCTTCTGTAGTTAAATCATTTGTTCTTTTTTTATCATCAATCTCAGCTATTTCAATAATTTTTCGAGCTGAAGTAAGACCTATTCCATGAATATATGTAAGAGCATATACTATTCGTTTATTTCTTGGTAAATCAACACCAACTAATCTAACCATTATTTTATAACTCCTTTTTAGTTTTATCCTTGACGCTGCTTATGTTTTGGATTTGCACAAATTACCATAATTCTACCATGTCGTTTGATTACACGACATTTGTCACACATTTTCTTAACTGATGGACGAACTTTCATTTAAAATTTTATTTATAGTTTAAAAATATTTTTACATAAGATAAATATTCGTATATAGAATATCATCAATTTCTCGATCCAAATCAATTATAATACCCGTTGCAATTATCAATGAACTTATACTTAATCCACTAAAATCTGATGTTCCATATATGATAGCAATTATATTTGGTAAAGTTGCAAACAATGCTAATAGGAAAGAACCTATAAATGTTAACCGTTGAATTAATCTTTTCAAATAAAAAGCTGTATCAAGCCCAGGTCTAACACCTGGTATTGCTACTGCCATTTTTTGCAGTTGCTCAGCTATATCTCTAGGATTTAAACTAATTTGTGTATAGAAAGAACTGAATACTATTATTAAAACAAAATAAGTAAACCAATAAATAATTTGTAAAAACTTTTGGATGTAAGGTAAATTCAATTGAGGAAACATAGGAAATAAACCTATACTATTCAGATAACCTGGTAATACTAAAATACTTGTTGTTAAAATAATAGGCAATATTCCAGCTTCATTTAGTCGAATAGGGATGTAATTTTCAACTAAGCTATATGATCTAGATGCATTCAGAATTGGATTATTTAACTGTTTTGATGATACAAGTGGAACTTTTCTTATTGATTCCTGTAATTTTACAATAGTATATACTGTAAATAAAAATACACAAGAATTAATAATTACCGTATATATTGTTAAACTGTCTGCATTTTCTTTTACTAAACTCTTACTAATGTTTTGATAAGTTGAAAAAAGATTTGTAAATATAAGCATTGACGGTCCGTTGCCTAAACCGTATTCTGTTATTATTTCACTTAACCATAATACAATCATACTTCCTGTTGTTAATGATATAACAATTTGTATAAGTAGTTCAATATTCCAATCAAATAAAATTGGTCGTAAATATAAACCCAAGCTAATACTTTGAAATATGGCGACATTTAAAGTAATAAAGCGTGTCAAACGATTTAGATAACGCTTTGATTCGAGATCTGCTTCTTTTTGCAAGTTAGATAAATAAGGGGAAGTTTTAATTAGAATCTGCGTAATAATCGAGGCATTAATATATGGAACAATATTTAATGTAAAAAGACCTATTTTAAAAGTACCATCTCCTGAAAGAAGATTTGCAATATTTCTTGTAACAGAATCTTTTTCGATAAATAATGCTAAATCTATATGATTAACACCCGGAACTGGGATATAACTACCAATTCGGACAAATAAAAGTGTAGACAAAGTAATGAATAAACGTTGTGAGATAATACGAGCAACTATCTTCTTTTTATATTCCATTGTTTTTCTTTTCTTTAATTTAATTTTAATATTTTATTTTAGACTCAAATTTCGCTTTTTCGAAACTTCATTTTTGGTCGTCAATTGATTTAAACCACAGATACTAGCTCGTGCATTATTCAATAAATTATTGGATCCTAATTGTTTTGCGATCACGTTTTTAACACCAGCAACTTCTAAAACGATTCGAACAGCACCGCCAGCAATAACTCCTGAACCTTCCATCGCAGGTCTCATAATAATTTTACAAGCACCAAATTGACCTGTAACATCATGTGGAATACTTAATGATTTTGTTAAAGGAAGAGTTATTAAATTTTTCATTCCATCTGTTTTTGCTTTTTTAAAAGCATTTACTACGTCGTCAGCTTTTGCTACACCAATACCAACTGTACCGTTTCCATCTCCGACGACAACGATAGCACGGAAACTTAACTTTTTACCGCCTTTTGTAACTTTCGAAACTCGACTAATTTTTATTAGTCGTTCCATTAATTTTTGCTCTTTGTTTTGATTTTTGCGCCGTGAATTTTTTTTCGACTTATTTAATTGTCCTAAATCATTACTCATAAATATTTTTATTATATATATTAGATTAAAACTGAAGACCACCCGCTCGGGCTCCATCCGCTAAAGCTTTGACACGACCATGATAAAGGTAGGGACCCCGATCGAAAACAATTTTTGTTATATTTTTTCTTAAACTTAACTCTGCTAATTTTTTTCCCATAAGCCTCGAAGCTTCACATGTTCGACTGTTTTTTACTTCTAGCTTTATACTTCTATCTAAAGTCGAACATGAAACAAGTGTTCTCGACGTTGTATCATCAATTATTTGAGCATAGATATTTTCATTTGAACGATAAACGGATAGTCGAGGTCGTTTTATCGTTCCTTTGATTTGCCCTCTTAACTTATTACGTTTTAGAAGTTTATATTTATTTGGTTTTAAACGTTTGTTTTTACTTTTTAATTTTGTTAATACTTGTTTTGAAAATTTCATAATTATAATTTTTTAAATTTAACTAAGGGAAAAAAAATTATTTACCTGATTTACCTGCTTTACGAAGAACTTTTTCGTCTTTGTATAAAATACCTTTACCTTTATAAGGTTCAGGAGATCGCCATGAACGAATGTTCGAAGCAAATAAGCCTAATAATTCTTTATCACATGATTTTAAATTTATTGTTGTATTCTGGCTAATATCAACTTTAATAGATTGTGGTATTTTTATTTTGACAGGGTGACTATAACCCAAACTTAAAATAATTTCTTGATTTTGAATAACAGCACGATAGCCTACACCTTTTAAAATTAATGTTAATTCAAATTGTTCAGATACTCCAACGATCATATTATTAATTAAAGTTCGATATAATCCGTGAAGCGCTTTACCGCTTCTTGTTTTTTCGTTTAAATCAATCTTTAATGTATTTTCTATTTGCGTAATATTCATAACTTTAGGGATTGAAGTCTCTAGTGTGCCAAATTTTCCTTTAATAACGATTTCGTAATAATTAGATACCATATTATAACTAACATTAACATCGTTTGGAATTTTTATAGGTAATTTCCCAATACGTGACATTTTATAAACTCCTTATTTTACCATATATAACACAAAATTTCACCACCAACACCAAGTTCTTTAGCTTCTAAATTTGTTATTACTCCTTTTGATGTAGAAATAATAGCAATACCTAAATTATCTAAAACTATTGGTAATTTTTTAGAATTTGTGTAAATTCTTAGACCAGGTTTACTTACTCTTTTTAATTTCGAAATAACAGGTTTACGACTTTTCCCAATGTATTTTAATGAAAGTAATAAATATTGTTTATTATTTTCATTAAAATTTTCAAAATTTTCAATATATCCTTCTTTCTGCAAAATTTTTACTATAGCAAATGACATTTTTGTAGCTGGAATTTGCACAATCTGATGCTTTACCATATGAGCATTTCGAATTCGTGTTAACATATCAGAAATATTATCTGTAACCATATTTTTTCTCCTTCAAAATTTAGAATTTTTTAGTTTATTCTTGAGACCATCGTTTTCGTTTTAGATGACTTTTTCTATCCCAAACCTTATTAATTTCAGCAAACGAGTTATATTTATTATAATAACCACTATCGTTCAATGGAAAACGTAAAAATTTAAAAAGAATCATACCATTTAAAATTCTATCAACTGTTGTTTTACGATATTTTGGTAAACAATTATCTAGAACAATTGTAATTGTAAAACCTTGAGTTTGTTCAATATCATCGTAGTCAATTTCTGGAAAAATCAATTGTTCTTTTAAACCAAAAGTAAAATTTCCCGACTTATCAAAACTTCGTAATGATAAACCTCGAAAGTCCCGAATTTGTGCAAAAGTAAAGAAAATCAGTTTTGTCAAAAATGTATACATTTTTTCACCACGTAATGTAACAGTTAAACCTAATTCGATATCTTCACGGATTTTAAATCCAGCAATTGCTTTTTTAGATTTAGTAACGATTGGTTTTTGACCAGTGATTTTCTCAAATTCTTGAATACTTTTTTTCAGTATTTTTGTATTTAATGCTGTTAATCCAAGTCCACGATTAATTTGAATCTTTTTAAGCTTTGGTAATGTGTGAGGATTTTTAAATAAAGTAGAACTCTTTTTCAAAATAGTAGGTTTAATACCACTTTTATACTCTTCTTTAATATTATGGAGTAAATTATGAATTTCGGCGATTTCTTCTAATGAATGTTGATTTAGCATATTAATATTGTTTAATTACATAATTTAACATTTGAATGGTGTATTGGAGCTTCAAATTGTTTGATTTCACCAATTTCATTCTTAAATCTTGGTTTAACATGTTTATACTTAAAATTTATACCTTTTACTATAATTTTACCTGTTTTTCTATCAATACTAATTATTTCACCAATTTCATTTTTATGAAATCCTGAAATGATAACGACAGTGTCGCCAATATTAACATGTGTTTTATATAGTTTCATCTTTTATAAAACCTCCGGTGCTAATGATACAATTTTCGATAAATTTTTGTCACGTATTTCTCTAGCAATAGGACCAAAAACTCTTGTACCTTTTGGATTATTGTCTAAATTTACAATCACACCCGCATTATCATCAAATCTAATATACATTCCATCAGATCTTCGAATAGTTTTTCTAGTCCGAACAATAATTGCACGAACAATATCAGAACGTTTAATTGGCATATTTGGAATAGCTTCTTTAACAACTGCAATAATACTATCACCAATTCCTGCATATTTTTTATTACCACCTAAAACTCGAATACACATAATTTTTTTTGCACCAGTATTATCAGCTACGGTTAAGATTGTTTGAGGATAAATCATAAAAATATTTTTTAACTAATTAACGATGATTTTAAAATAATCTTGACTAATTTCCAACGCTTTCGTTTACTCATAGGACGACATTCTTGAACTAATACTTGATCACCAATATTACATTGTTCTAAATCATCATGTACTAGATATTTTTTAGTTCTTAACAGAGTTTTTGAATAAATTGGATGTGGATATTTTTTTTCAATTTTTACTACAACAGTTTTTTGCATTTTATTACTAACTACTAGACCAACTTGTTCTTTTACTGGCATTTAAACTCCTTAAAATTTATAATTGTTTTTTATTGGAAATTAACTAGTAAATTACATTTTTTCTTTTTGTTATAGTGTATAAATACAAAATATGCTTTTTCAACTGAGTTAAGTTACATTTTCTAGTTTTTAACTTGTGAGACTTAAAATTTTGACGAGTAACTTTTTTAAAACACAGACTAAAAATCTCTATTCTAATTTTTGAAATTTTTTTATCAATGTTTTCTTTTAACAGAAAAGAAAGAAAGTCTCTGGTTTTATATTTAGTCATAAGTTATCTAATCTAATTTTATTTTTAGTAATAAATTTTGTTTTTAATGGTAATTTATATGAAGCTAAACTTAATGCAGCCTTGGCAACTTCTTTAGGTACAGAACTAATTTCAAATAAAATCGTTCCTGGTTTCACAACTGCTACCCAATAATCAACTGCACCTTTACCAGATCCCATACGTGATTCAGCTGCTCGGGCAGTTACAGTTTTATCCGGAAATATTCTAATCCATAACTTTGCACCCCGCTTTGTGTATCTAGTAATTGTTCGACGAGCTGCTTCAATTTGACGAGATGTTACCCAAGTCGGTTCAAGAGCTTGTAATCCAAAGTCACCAAAACAAATTGTATTTCCTTTCGTAGCTTTTCCTCTCATACGTCCACGGTGATACTTTCGATATTTTGTTCTTTTTGGACTTAACATAATTAATCTTATTTTTATAAAGTTATAATAGTTTAAATAGTAAAATTTATTACTTTGTTAAAATTTCATTTTTAAATAACCAAACCTTAACACCTAATACACCATAAATTGTATGTGCTTCTTTTGTAGCATAATCAATATTTGCTCGTAAAGTCTGTAATGGAACTCGACCTTCTCGAATCCATTCCGTTCTTGCAATTTCAGCTCCATTTAAACGTCCAGAAACTTGTATTTTGATGCCTTTAACATTTTGTTTTTGTGAACGTTGCAAAGCTTCTCGAATAGCACGTCTAAATGCGATACGTTTTTCTAATTTTTCTACAACTAAATCACCTAAAAGATTTGCATTTAAATCTATTTGTTCTACTTCAACTATTTTAATTGTTAATTCACGATTAATAGGCAAAAATTCTTTAATACTAGAAAGTAGAATTTTTAAATCTTTACCAAGTTTACCAATAATAATTCCAGGTTTTCCTGTTTCAATCTTTAATAAAATACGATTATTAAATGCATTTCGCTCAATACGAACATTTGAAATACCTTTAGTTTTAGGTAATTTAGTTAAATAAGTTCTGATTTTATCATCTTCTTTCAATATTTCTGCATATTGATGAAATTTTGCATACCATGTTGATTTATGCTCTTCTGTAATACCTAATCGAAATCCTAAAGGATGTGTCTTTTGACCCATATAATAAATCCTTATTAAAAAAATAGATTTAATTTTTAATTTACTTCTCGTAATACTACTGTTATATGACAAGTCGGTTTTAATATTTTGTAAGCTCTTCCTTGTGCCCGAGGTCTAATACGTTTTAATTTTGGACCTTCATCAGCAAAAATTTGATCAATTACTAAATCTTTTTTTTTTGAGTCCAAAATTATGTTTAGCATTTGCTGCAGCTGAATGTATAACTTGCCAAATAGGACCACTTGCGTCATATGGTAAAAATTCAAGAATCATTAGAGCTTCTTTATAAGAACGTCCTCTTAATTGATCTATAACTCTTCGAATTTTATGAGGAGACATACGGATATATTTTGCTTTGGCTTTAATTGATTGATTGTTCGGCATAATATTATTGAATTATTTTGAATAAAATTTAATAGACAAATTAGATTACCAAATTGGTTCTGGCTTTTTAATTGGTATACGTTTAAAATACATTAATTTCACTGCTATTTTTAATTTCGAAGTTTGATTTGTTTGAGATTTTACGAATCTGTTTGTGTTACTATTATCATTAAAATAAACCGAATCAATCCAGATATCAAAAAAGTTAACTGAAAACTCATTCTGTAAAGATAACATACAAGAATATAATATACCTAATAAATTATCTCGTTCAATTGGATCTGAATCGAGTAAATATAAAATATCATCGATTGCATAATAAATATATTTATTAGTAAAACTATTTAAAATATTTTTACCATTTCTTGATAAAGGAAAATGATAATTTAACTGAAATGTTTTTAAAAACTGCCCATTTAAAGAAGTTTTATGAAGTTTGTAATATTGAGCAACAAAAATTTGCGTTTGAGAAATTTCTTCAAGAAACTCTAAGCCATTTTCAAATTTTACATCTATTCTATCAAGATACGGTAATAATTTACCATTAGTTAAAGTTGTTCGACATAGGCCATAAGGGTCACGTGTTGATTCCGAGTTTTTTACTAAAGTACAATAGCATTGATAAGCTTTCTTCCTGTCTTTGACAGAAATTCCCCAAGGTAGATCTAGTTCTATACCTAATTCTGCATCTTCTAGAAGATAAATAATGTCCTCTTCTAATTTGGGCATACTCTTAGCCTTCGACCTTTTTGGCATACTAATATTTTTGGTTTTTTTAATTAGTAGTTAAAAAAATTAATACTTTTAAGTTTATATAAATAATTTTAATTAACGTTTCGTCTTTTTATCGGCTTTAATATGTGATTTAAAGTTGCGTGTAGGAACAAATTCTCCTAATTTGTGACCTACTAATTGATCAGAGATAAAAATAGGAACATGTTGTTTTCCATTATAGACTGAAATTGTAAATCCAATCATAGTAGGAAGTATTGTTGATGCCCTAGACCATGTGATTATGGTTGTATCTTTTTTTCCACTCGAATTTGCTTGATTAATCTTTTTTAATAAATGATAAGCCACAAATGGACTTTTTTTTAATGATCGTGACATTTTAAAACCTTATTATTAATTATTATTTAATTATATTCGTCGTCGAAGGATGTAGGCATCACTCGCTTTTTTCTTTTTACGAGTTTTCATACCTAACGCAGGTTTTCCCCAAGGTGTTAATGGACGTGTTCGACCAACAGGGGCTCTACCTTCCCCACCTCCATGAGGATGATCACATGGATTCATAACAGAACCACGAACAGTAGGGCGTTTTCCTAACCAACGTGTTCGACCAGCTTTTCCACTTTGAACTAAAAATATATCATTGTTACTAACTTCGCCAATAGTAGCAGAACATTCTTTTCGTAAAAGACGTATTTCTTTAGATGGTAATCTTAAAGTTACATAATTACCTTCTTTAGCCAAAATTTTTGCGGATGTTCCAGCACATCTTACAATTTGACCTCCTTTTTTTGGAATTAATTCAATATTATGAATAGCTGTTCCTAGAGGAATTTCATCTAATGGCATTGAATTTCCAATAGATAATGGAATATTCGAACCTGAATAAATCGAATCACCAACATTTAAATTTTTTGGATGTATAATATATCGTTTTTCACCATCTAAATATTGAACTAATGCAATCCTAGCATTTCGATTAGGATCGTATTCGACAGATGCAATTCGACCTTCTATTTCAATTTTATTTCTTTTAAAATCAATTAAACGATAACGTCGTTTATGACCTCCACCACGATGACGAATAGTAATTACTCCACGGTTATTACGACCTTTTTTTCTATGATTTTTTCTTAATAGACTTCTTTCTGGTTTCGATTTTGTTATTTCACTAAAATCCGACAATGCGCGATTTCTTGTTCCCGGAGTATATGATTTATAAAGACGAATAGCCATTATGTAATTCTTTACTTTGTTAATTATTAATTAGTTGTCATCAAATAAATTTATGATATCATTTTCAGATAAAGTTACAATCGCTTTTTTATATTGCGGCTTCCAACCTATATATTTACCTACTTGTTTTTTTTTCCGTGGAAGACGGCAAGTATTTATTTTTACTACTTTAACATTAAATAACTCTTCAATTGCGGACTTAATTGTTGTTTTGTTGGAATAACGATCAACAACAAATGTATATTGATTAGTTTCTAATAATCTAGTAGATTTTTCTGTAATAATAGGATATTTTACTATCTGTTCATTACTAAGATTTTGTTTAAATTTATTATTCACAAAAAGTCTCCTTTATGTTAGCTATTGCTAATGGTGTCAAAATTATTTGTTTTGCTTTGATTAAACTTAAAGTGTTTAGTTGGGAAGAACAAATTAGTTCTATATTTTTAATATTTCTAGTTGATAATTTCAATGAAACTGTTTTATTATATACAACTAACAATATTTTTTGGTCTAAATTAATACCACAATTTTTACATATTTTATAAAATTCTTTTGTTTTTGATATTTCGAGACTTTTCTCTAAATTTTCAATTACTAGAATATTATCTTTTTTATTATAAAGTAAAGTTTGTAAAGCTAATTGATATTCTTTTTTATTCAACTTATATTTTTTAGTTCTTGATTTAGGACCAAATATTACACCCCCACCTTTCCATAAAGGTGAACAGTTAGAACCTGCTCTAGCTCGTCCAGTCCCTTTTTGTTTCCAAGGTTTTCGACCACCACCTCTAACTTCACTTCTTGTTTTTGTTGAAACGGTTCCTTGTCTTTTTGAAATATGATGTCTTAAAATATCTTTATGAACTAGATAATTTCCGGATTTTTCAAGAATTTTTAAATTTAATTCACATGTTAAATCTAACTTTTTTCCTGTTAAGTTTATTGGGTTATATATTATTATTTTTTGAACACTCATACACTAAAATTTTGTATTTTCAATTTTAATTATTTTAATTAATTTATTCAAAAGGTATAATGCTTAATAAATTTCCTGGTTTCCCAGGAACAGATCCTTTTATAACTAAAATATTTTCGTCAACATTAATTTGAATTATTTTAAGCTTCTTAATAGTTGTTGTCTTATCTCCTAATTGACCAGCCATTCTTTTACCAGGCAAGACACGACCTGGTGTTGTACCCATACCAATAGAACCTGGAGCTCTATGATTTTTTGAACCATGGGTCATGGGTCCACGTGTAAAATTATGACGTTTTTGAAGACCAGAAAATCCTTTACCAGCACTTTTTCCACGTACATTAACAAGTTGTCCAACAGAAAACGAATTTATCTTCAAAATTTGTCCTATTTCAAATTCATCCATATTTTCATTCAAACGAAATTCTTTCAGATATTTCAATGGTTGAAGATTTGATTTTTGTAAGTGTCCTAATTCGGCTTGATTTAATAATTTACTGGGAACTTTTCCATAACCTATTTGAACTGAACTATATCCATCTTTTAAAACCGTTTTAATCTGTGTTATGATACAGGGTCCAACTTTTAAAATCGTGACCGGAATAATATTTCCTAACTCATCGAAAATCTGTGTCATTCCAATTTTATTTCCTAATAATCCTATGTTCATCTATTTCTCCAAATTAAATTATATATATTAACTTTAATTAAAATTTACCATAAATA